>WPCH01068540.1_pt1 | contig 125811 bp, 105 predicted proteins | sample 5399881 | NCBI WGS metagenome assembly WPCH01 (sample SAMN12869468, study PRJNA574797) | sludge metagenome | isolation source: wastewater treatment of pH5 | place: China:Beijing | collected 2019-05-20 | reverse complement strand
GCGGACTTTACCCAGACGGTGCGGCAGAAGACTCTGGGGCTGGGCCAGCTGGTATCCGAGGCAGCCGACCCGGAGGAAAGCACCGTTTACGATATGTATTATGAATACAGCGAGCCCCTGTCCAAAATTCCCAACCATCGTATATTGGCGATAAACAGGGGAGAGAAGGAAAAGAAGCTGAAAGTGAAGCTCAAGGCTCCTGTGGAAGCGATTCTCGATATGCTGAAAGCAGCTATCATCCGAAATGAAAAGAGCATCTTCCTGGCGTTGATGGAAGCAACCATTGAGGACGCCTACAAACGGCTTATGGCGCCATCCATCGAGAGAGAGCTCCGCAACCAGCTTACAGAACGGGCGGAAAAGGAAGCGGTGAAAGTCTTTGCTAAAAATACGGAAAACCTGCTCATGGCTCCGCCGGTGAAGGACGTTGGCGTCATCTCCATCGACCCGGGTTTCCGGACAGGCTGCAAGGTGACCGTACTGGATGAGACGGGAAAACTTCTGGCTTATACCACCATCTATCCAACGGAGCCCCGGAAAGATATCGCCGGAGCGCGAAAAACCATAATGGCGTTGATCGGGAAATACGACGTCAAGGTAATTGCCATCGGAAACGGCACCGCTTCAAGAGAGACGGAGACCTTCGTATCCGATTTGATTAAGGAATCCGGTATCAAGGGTTTGCAGTATACCATTGTAAATGAGGCGGGAGCCTCCATTTACTCCGCATCCAAGCTGGCAACGGAAGAATATCCGGATCTTGATGTAACCACCAGAGGAGCTATGTCCATCGGACGGCGGCTTCAGGACCCATTGGCGGAGTTGGTTAAAATATCGCCCAAACACATCGGCGTAGGACAGTATCAGCACGACATCAACCAGGGACTTCTGGACGGGGCCCTCACAAATGTAGTAGAAGACTGCGTAAACCGGGTAGGCGTGGATCTGAATACGGCCTCCCCCTCCCTGTTAGCCTACATTGCCGGCGTCAATCCGGTCATCGCAAAGAACATCGTCGCCTATCGGGAGACCAAGGGCAGGTTTAAAGGCAGAAAAGAGCTTTTAAAGGTTGCCAGGCTGGGAGAAAAGACCTTTAATCAATGCGCCGGATTCATGAGAATCTCCGGAGGAAAAGACCCGCTGGACGCTACCGCCGTCCATCCCGAATCCTATTCCGCGGCGGAAGTGATGCTGGATAGATTAGGCATCTCCAAAGACGAAATCGCAAAAGGCGGAGTGAGGCAGATCGACCAGAAGATCACCGAGGTCTACGGGAGCCTGGATAAAATGGCGGAAAGCCTGGATATCGGTAAGATGACCCTGATGGATATCGTCAGCGAGATGAAAAAACCGGCCAGGGACCCCAGAGAGGGAATGCCTCCTGTAGTATTCCGCAGCGATGTACTGTCCATAGAGGATTTGAAGCCGGATATGGAGTTGACAGGGACAGTGAGAAATGTGGTGGATTTCGGCGCCTTTGTAGACATCGGCGTGAAAAACGACGGTCTGGTCCATATTTCGCAGCTCAGCCATAAATTTGTAAAAAACCCCATGGACGTGGTCAGCGTCGGTGACACGGTCAAGGTGAAAGTGCTTTCTGTGGATCTGGCAAAACAGAAGGTATCCCTGACCATGAAGCTGTAATTCAGGAGTATGCATGAGTAAGATAACTACAATTCTTTTCGATTTCGATGGAACCATTATGAACACCAATGACGTGGTGATAAAATCCTGGCAGCACACCTTCCACACAGTGGAGGGCAGGGAACGCCCGGTAGAAACCATCGTCCGTACCTTCGGCGAGCCTTTGTACGCTACCATGGCCAGAGTCCTGCCGCAGATACCCACAGAGGAAGGGATCGAGATATACAGGAGATTTTTGAAAAGACACTATTCGGAAATGATCTACCCCTTTCCCGGGGTGGAGGACCTGATCCGCAAACTGAAAGAGAGGGAATACAAAATCGGCCTGGTCACTTCCCGGGTAGGGGAAACTACCGTTCAGGGGCTTTCGCAATTCGGGCTGGAGCAGTATATGGATTGCCTGGTCACCTGCGAGGATACGAATAAGCACAAACCCGATCCGGAGCCGGTTCAGATCGCTTTAAATAAGCTTTCCGCTGTCCCCTCCGAAGCCGTCATGGTGGGAGACAGCATGTACGATATCCGTTGTGCCAGAAACGCCGGCGTCCGTTCCGTGCTGGTAAGCTGGCAAATGGCAGTCACCGAAGAGGAAATAAAAGGCCCTGAAGGGCCGGACTTCCTGATCGAAAAAGCGGAGGACCTGCTTTCCATTCTATAAGGTAGAGGCAGACACGGGGACAGACCCTCTGTCTGCTTCATTCAATCTCCGGCAGGAGCTCTACATAAACATCGTGGAACTCTTCTATCAAAGCGTCCTCGATGTTTTGCTGTATGACGGACCAGGTGGATATGGAGATCGTGTCTTCTTTTGGCGTGAGGTAGATGGAGACCCAGTAACGCCGCCCTGTCCGAAGGATGTCGTAGGAAATGGCTTCATACCCATCCAGAAAGTGATCCCTGGATAAAATCTCCTCGGATATCCTCTTGATTTCATCCACAGTCTCCTGTTCCGGCGCGATGAGGAACAGATCCCGAAGCCCGGAGATAACGGTTTTCACCGGAACGGGCAGGATGAAGAGGGACAGCAGGATGGCTACGCCGGAGTCCAGATAAGGAATGATCGCGTTCATCCAGTCCGTTTTGATGATGGCGGGCAGAAAGAATGCCACCGCCATGCCAATGCTGGCGATTGTGTCGATATACCAGCCGTCGATCTCCACGGAAACGATGGGGGACTCCAGCTTCTTATTTATTTTCCTGAGGATCAGCATGATGATTCCGCCGAACAAAGCAGCGAAAAGTTCAAAAGCGCCGATTATGTTAAAGGAAACATGATGCCCTCCCTGAAAGATTATGATTATGTTGTTGGCAATCAGACCGGCTGTTACGGCCACCAGAATTGAGCCTTTGAACACCACGAAGAGGGTTTCCACCTGGCCGTATCCAAAAGGTCGTTTTTCCGTCAAGGGCCTATAGAGGAGCGGTACGATCTTCAAAGAGATCGCGATAAGGACAAGCTCTGCCGCATCGTAGGCTCCGTCCATCAGAACCGCCTGGGAGCGGGTAACAAAAGCCACGATAAACTCCAGAACTACAAAAATAACACCGCCCAACATGGAAATTTGCAGTGCTCTTTGTTCCAGGCGTATTTGCGCAACAGGCGCATCCATAAAAACCAAACCCCCTTATTTTTACTGTCTAACTATAACAAAACCTTGTTCCATTGTCAAAATTGTAATAGAATTTATTTACAGACAGGCGCGGAAGAGGTTATTGCTCGCAAAGGTGTCATTCTGAGCGAATCTGCCTGTCATCCTGAGCGCGGCGAAGGATCTTTACTAAAGATTCTTCGCTAACGCTCAGAATGACACATGGCTGGCGCTCAGGATGACAGCCGGTGTGAATTGTAACGCAGGCCGGCCGCGGAGCCGCGGAAAGGAAGCACATGCTTAAGCTCTATTATGGAAGAGAGAGCGTAGATAAAGAAAGATTCATGTTTGACCGGATAGGGGAGGCTTTGCCCAGCCTTGGAAAAGGCGCGGGACCCTCTCGAATATTTTTGCTGGTGCCGGATCAATATACCCTGCAGGCGGAGCGCAACGCCATCGCTCATCTGAAGGTGAAGGGACTCATGGATCTGGAGGTGTTGTCCTTTTCCCGGTTGGCGGGGAGAATACTGGCAGAAACGGGAGGCAGCAGACGGACTCCTGTAGATAAGCACGGCCGCCACATGCTTCTGGTAAAGATCATGAAAGCCCATGAAGAGGAACTGCTGGCCTTTCGAGGTATGGGAAGTTCCCATTCTTTCATCGACATGACTAACAATTTCATTTCAGAGATGAAGCAGTACAACAGTTCGCCGGAGGAGATAAAGAGAATTGCCGAAGATCTTGAAGAGAGCAGCCTGCTCAGGCGCAAACTGAACGATATTGCCGTTCTTTTTGAGAGCTATGAAGAGCAGATCAAGGATAAATACATCGATACGGAAGACCATCTGAATCTTTTCATCTCCAAGATAGGTCAATCTTCTCTGGTGAAAGACGCGGAATTCTGGGTATCCGGTTTTGACTCCTTTACGCCTAAATCTGTAAAGATAATAGAGGAGATAGCCCTATACAGCCATGGAGTAAACATGGTTTTCACCTCCGGCGATGAGTCCGGGGAGGAAGACCTCTTTCGGCTGACCAGGAATATGATGTGGAAGATAGAGGAGGCCGTGGGATCCGGCAGGATGGAAAAACAGCGGCTGAACGGTCCTGATTCCATGCGGAAACCGGCAGTCAGGCACCTGGAAAGGCAACTATTCGCCTACCCCTATCAGCCCTTTTCAGGGGGAGAGGATACGCTGCATTTCTGCCGCGCCGCTAACTTTTACGGCGAAGCGGAAACCGCTGCCGCTTACATATCAAGCCTGGTTCGTGATCAGGGGCTGCGTTTTCGAGATATTGCCGTTATCTGCAACGATATGGACGGTCGGGGAGCCATTATCAAGAGGGTCTTCGATGAGTACGGTATCAGTTTTTTCATGGATCAGAAACGGCGTGTTCTGCACAACCCGGCGGTGACCTTTATCTCTGCCCTCCTGGACACCCTTCAGTCGGGATGGGCCTATGAGGATTTGTTTCGCCTGGTGAAGACGGACTTTTGTCCCGTGTGTGGTGAAGATGCTGAGGATCTGGAGAATTACGCCATACGCTACCGCATAAGAGGATCGCGATGGAAGAAGGATTTTCTGTACGGCAAAAAGGAGTATGAGGAAGAGGAGTTTGAAAGGCTCAATGAAAATCGCAGGATTTTAGTTGAGTTTGTGGGAGACTACGAGGAGCGTGCCTCTGCCGCCGTTACCGTGAAGGAAAAGACCGCCGCCCTTTACGAGTTCCTCAAAGACAGAGGGGAACTGCCGGATCGGTTGGAGGCTCTTTGCGTGGAATTGGAAGAGGCAGGGGAGTTGGAAGCGGCTATGGAAATGCAGCAGATTTGGGAAAGCATCCTGGGCCTCTTCGACCAACTGACGGAGCTTGTGGGAGAAGAACCCATCAGCGGCGAAGATTATTCCGCCATGCTGCAGGCGGGATTTGAGTCCATTGAACTGGGACTGATTCCTACTACCATCGATCAGGTTGTAGTAGGTACTATGCAGCGGACTCGGGTAGGGCGAATCAAAGCATTGGTAGTAATGGGCGCAAACGATGGCATCCTTCCCGCAACGGCCCCTGCGGACGATCTGTTGAGCCGGGATGAGAGAGCTCTGCTGCTGGAGAAGAATATTTTGATTTGCAAGGACGACGATCTTCGCAGCATGGAAGAACAGCTGGCTATTTACAAGCAGTTGTCCAAGCCGGAAGAACATCTTTGGATCGGATTTTCCGTTGCCGACATGGAGGGAAAGGAACTGCGGCCATCTATCCTGCTGGATAAGCTGCGGAAGCTCTTTCCCGACGTTCCTCTTGAAAAGGATCTGCGGAATCGGGAGGATCCTATGGCACTGCTGGATAAGCCCGTAAGCAGCCTTAAACATCTGACGGAAGCTCTGCGAAAGGCGGGGACCGGGGAGGATGAGCTGGATCCTCTGTGGAAGGCCGCCTTCAACTGGTACAGAGAAAGAGAAGACAGAGGTCTTGCTATGGTGAGTCAGGGTATTCTCTTTGACAACCGCATTGAAAACCTGGAAGCTTCCACCGTATCGAAGCTCTTCGGAAAAGGGGAAGGGAGAGAGCTCAGAATCAGCCCTTCCCGCCTTGAAAGGTTTTCCCGCTGTCCATTTGCTCATTTTGTCCATTACGGATTGATGCCGAAGGAAAGGCGCGTTTTTGAAGTGGCGGGCAGGGAGGCCGGTGATGTGTACCACCAGTGTCTCATGCTGTTTGCGGAGAGCCTGACCGTCAGAGGAATGGCGCTGACCCATGAGGAGTCCCCCTGGATGACCCTGACCAGAGAAGAGTGCTCTTCCAGAGTGGCTGCGTTGATGGAAGAGGTGGCGGAGGAATACAAGGAAGGGATGCTGGCAGCGGGAGAGGAAGAACGGTATCGAACCGCCAGAATGGGGGAGGTCTGTGAAAGGGCGTCCTGGGCTTTGGTGGAGCATGTGCGGCAGGGACGAATCAACGAGATTTACTTTGAAGAGGCCTTCGGCCGCGGTCCGGATAAGCTCTTTCCGCCTGTCTGTGTGACTGTGGGGGATCAGGAATTCCTCATCGAAGGGAAGATCGACCGCATCGATGTGCTTCCCGGGGGTTATGTAAAGGTCATCGATTATAAGTCCGGGAAGGAGAAATTCGATATCAAAGAAGCTTTAGGAGGCTGGCGGCTTCAGCTGATGCTGTATTTGAAAGCCGCTACCGACGGCATGGAGGCTTTAAAGCGCCCGGCAAAGCCCGCCGGCGTCTTCTATTTTGAAATCGCCGATCCCATGATCGACGCCAGCCAGTACGATGAACAGGCGCTGAGAGCCAAGCTGGAAACAGAGCTCAGGCGGCAGTTTAAGTTGGACGGCATCCTCGTGGACGATCCCGCCGTCATCGAAAGCATCGCCGGCGAGTTCAACGGCTTTTCAGAAATCCTGCCGGTGCGAAAGAACAAGGACGGCGTCGTGACGGGGACGGCTGAGAGCAAGCTGCTCACAGAAGAAGAATTCCGGGATTTTCAATCCTCCATGGACCAGGTAATAAAGGAGCTCTGCGCCTCCCTTGCCTCCGGTGTAATTGGCCTCAGTCCTAAAAAAACAAAGAACGAAACCGCCTGTAAATATTGCGATTACAAAAGCATTTGCAATTTTGAATTATCCTTTGACGGCTGCGCCTATGATGTGGTACAATAGCCATTGCGATATACGCTGCTGTGGCTCAGTCGGTAGAGCAGTTCGCCGATAATCAATAACCGGCTGGCGTGGCTCAATGGTAGAGCACATCACTCGTAATGATGAGGTCTCTGATTGTAGATAAGGTAGACCAATTAAAAAGTCCAGCCGAAGCGATTCTATGACAAATAAAAGGGGAGCGGCAAGCGACCCTCCCTTATATATGCTACTGTGGCTCAGGGGTAGAGCAGCGCACTCGTAATGCGCAGGTCGTGAGTTCGAATCTCACCAGTAGCTCCAAAAAGACATAGTTTCTCCACCAAGTCCACGTCATCATAGGGACAATTTGGGGAAAGCAAACTGAATACGGATGATAAAAGCGCAGGGAGCCGAAATTTCGGCTCCCTGTGCTTTTACGAATAGCTGTTGTTACTTTGCTTTTATCGCGAATTCTATTTGCTCATCAGGTTATACAGTACCTGTGCCATCTGGGCGCGAGTGGTGGTATCCTTCGGGTCAAGCTTGCCATTGTTGCCGGAGATCGTGCCGGAATTCACCAGCGCGGTCAAGGCCTCGCTTGCCCAGCTCGCGATATCGCCGCTGTCGGTGAAGTCGGAGAGGGTCCTGCCGCTGTTGCCCTCAGGCAGCGCACCGATGACCTTTAGGGCATTGTACAGCAGGGTGAACATCTCCTGCCGGGTAATGGACTGCTCGGGGGCGAATCTGTTGTCGCCCACGCCGCTCGAGATGCCAAGTCGTTTGGCCGCCGCAAGGTAGCCGGTGTAGTAGGTATTTCCGGCGTCGGAGAAGTTATCCGCGGGGGTTACGTCGGTCTCGATATCGTACGCCCGAAGGAGCATGGTGATGAACTGTCCTCTTGTCAGCGTCGCGTCGGGGCTGAATTTGCCGCTGCCTGTGCCGGTGGTGATCCCCTTTTCCGCAATGAAATTCACCGCAGCAAAGTACCACGCGCCGGGCTGCACATCGGTAAACAGGATCTTTTTATAACCCACCGCGTAATAGCTGAAATGATCTGTGGTAAAGATGATGGTTCCCGTTGCGGCATCGTAGCGGGCATTCGGGACCCGCTCCACGCTGCCGCTGTCGCTGATGTAGTAAATTACCAGATTGGCCGGGTTGTCACCCGCCGCCGGGGCGTAGGGGATGCTCACGGTCACCGTTCCGCCGAAGCTGGAGATGGCCTTGCCGCCGCTGGTGACGGAGAAGTCATAGACCGGATGGTCGCCGACAATGGCACGCGCCGCTTCGGGGAGGGCGCCGGCTTCCACCCTTGCCGCCTCGACGGTCACATCGCCGGCGGCGGCATTGATAGTCGCCAGCGCGCCGCTGTCAAAGCGCACAGTGGCCACGGGGCCGGAGACGGTCAGGGCGTCGATTCCGCCCGTGGCGAGGGACTGCACGGAGGACCGGGGCAGCGTGACGGCAGCCCTGCTCGCGCCCGAGGCTCCGCTGATGGCGATTTCCACCCCAGGTTTTTCGCCGGATTTTTCAGCGGCGGCTTGGGCCGCCTCGATGGCGCTGTTCACCTGTGCGTTTGTGACGGTGGCCGAGGCCGTGCCGTTTGTAACCGTAGGCGTCACCGACGTGGTCGCCGTGCCGCCGGAGGTTGTCGGGGCCGTGGGGGTGGGCGGCGTCACGCCGCCGGGGCCGCCATTGTCACTGCCGCCGCCGGATTTTGTAAAGGTCACCGTCAGCACAGCACTGTCAGCCATGCCCGGCTTCACCGCAATCGCCTTGATGGTTGTGGTGTCCGTCAGGGAAATGGCGCCGGTATACAGGGCGCTGCCTGCCGTCGGCGCACTGCCGTTTGTGGTATAGCGGATTTCCGCACCCGCCGTCGCAGTGGCCAGTGTCACGCTCTGGCTTGCAGTAAAGGTTCCGCCATTGGGCGACGCCGTCGGCGTTTTCACCTGGAACAAGGGCAGGGTGACCTCCGCGCTGGTGGACGGGCTTGCGTTATAGGCGTCTGTCGCCGCCATGCGCTTGTAACCGGCAACGGTTTGGCCGGGCAGGCAGTCGGCTTTGGTGTTGACGCCGCTGTAGTATAATCCGTCAAAGCTGTATTCCGCGCCGTCTGTCAGGGGGATGGTGACGGTGTAGCCGGTGTCGTCCACACCCTCGTATCCCAGAGCAAACGCCGCCGGGGCGGATTGCGATTCCTTCCCGGGGCTTACCTGTGCGCTTGCCGCGGCAGAGGCATGATGGGTATTGGTTTGGGCATAGCGGATCTGAATGGTCACCTCGCCGGAGGTGTTGTCATAGCCTCCCTTGCTGCTTGCGCTGCCCCAGGAGTCATCGCCAAACTTGTACTCGGCCCCCGTCACCTCGGTGATGGTGATGGTGCGGTTACCGCTTTCGCCCGAAACCGTGTAGCTCAAGGGCGGTGCCTGTGGGTTGTCAAGCTTTACGAACGTGACGCTCAGCGCGGCGGAATCGCCGCTTTCCACATAGATATCGGTCTCCAGGTAGCGCAGGTAAAACTCCGCGCCCCCTTCGAACTGACCGGTGAATACATTGCTGTCGATCCATGTGTACGCGCCGCCCGCATACTTAACCCCATACTTCACGCCGTCGACGGGGTTGACCGTGTAGGTAAAGTTAAAGCCGTTGCCGGTGTAACTTCCCGTGGGAGCGGGCGGAGGCGTTCTGACCCCTTTTTGCACGGGTCCTCTGGTTTCGGTGCTTTCCCCTGGGCAGCCGTCTGCCGTGACGGTGAGGATGATGGAATACCCGATGTCCGCCGCTGTCAGCGTATAGGTGGAGGCAGTGCCGATGACGGTGACGGCGCCGTCCGACCGCTGCCACTGGTAGCGCAGGACTGCGGAGGGGGCCGGGTCTCCCCCGATGGTCAGGCCGCTTGTATCTGCCTGCAGCATTTCGCCGTACCGGAGGGTTCCGACAATATGAGCGTCTCCCTCCAGTTCGGCCTGCTCGGTTGTGACCGGGAGACCCGGGCCGGCGGGGGAGGGCGCTTTATAGTACGTTTCGGCCAGTCTCAGATAGAAGGTATACTCGGTGTCGGGGCTGAGGCCGCGGAAAACATTGCTTTCCTGCCAGTCGCCCGTGCCGCCGCAGCGGTACTCATAATCGTATCCCCTGTCGTTAAGGGTCACACTGGTGGCTGTTTTGCTGTTCAGCACGGGAGCGTCTGGCGCGTCCTGCGGGAGCTTCACTTTTACCGTCGCCACATCCGAGTGAATGACGTCCTGCCCCGCCGTAATCTTACAATAGTAATAAGATTCACCCAATTCCAGGGTAGCGGGAACGATAAATACGGAGCTTGTCGCGCCCTCCAGCTTCGTTCCGCCATAATTGACGTCATCTTGGTCGGTGGAATACCACTGATAGCTCGGCGTCCCGCCCTCGACCTCCACCGAGAGTTCGCCGGTCTCACCGGGAACCACGGTGATGTCCTGGGACTGCCGCGTGATGCTGATGGACGATGCCCGCCAGTCGGCATAGTAAACGGCGGTCTCCGTGACCGTAAGGGGGAAGGTCACCGGCTGCGTCAGCGCCTCGTCCGAGCGCCATCCGTCAAACACAAGGCCGGTTTTGACCGGGACTTCCGGCGCCGTCATCTCGTAGCTATCGATGCCGTAGAGGTACAGTCCGGGCATGTCGCTGCCGCCGTTTGTCTCAAAGGTGACCGAACTGCCCGGTTTGTCGCTGTACTCGTCATCCAGACGGCCAAACAACGCCAGTGCCCCGCCGGAGTATTCGACGTTTGTTTCCCCGTCGTATAAATACCAAATATCGGCGCGGCCGCCTTCCATCGTCAGCCATCCAATACGGCCGTCCGCCGTCAGGGCGCCGCTTTTTACACGAATTGCGTCGCTTGCGTCGGCAAAACCGCTGATTTCCACCGTGCAGCCGTCAATCACCGCTGTGCCGTTCGAATAAGCGGGGAACGCGCCGTATGGGTTCTTCCCGGCGCTGTTTTGCACCGTCAGCCTTCCGCCGCCGGCGTAAGTGCAGGCGTTGTTGGCGCCCCCCGCGACAGGAATGCCAAAGGAACCCACGTGATTGGTCCCCGTCACGGTAACCTGAAAGGCAAAGTGGGCAAGCCCGTCAATGGAGATGTTGTCCAGAATATACTCAGACGTTGTATGCCTATCCCACAGGACATGGCCCGCTTGTGCTGTCCCGGTCAGGGTAACCCGAGCCGGTTTTTTGATTTTAATTACGGTATAGCCGTCAAAGGGCAGGAAATTACTGTCGGCATCCGGGATCGCGCCGCCGTCAATCAGCTCATAATACTCGGTGCCGCCTGCCTCCAGGGCCGAAAGGTCGATAGCAACCTCGGGAACCTCCGGTTTGGAAATGTCACCGGTGGAGGCGGCCACGCCGCCGGTCACCGTGAAGGTGCCGCTATGGTTGTTGGCTGTTCCGGCCACGTTGCCGTCAATATAAACGGTTCCCCCGTTGTTGTTGATGATGGTCTTCTGCGTTGTGTCGCCGTTGAGAATGGTAAGGGACGCGTCCGAACCCACGTTGACGGTCAGCAAGCCTGTATACGAGCTATCCACAGTGTACGAATAATGTTTGTTGGTTCTGTCCAGGGTCAGGCTGCCCGACCGAACGTCCAGCACGCCGGTTGCAATTGTGGAGAGGCCCATACTCAGCCCATAAAAACAGCCGTTTGCCACAACGTCCGGGCCGTCGATCACAAGGGACGCGCTGTAGACGGTGATGGCCGCCTTCCAGTCCCTGGTGTCGGTTACCGTCAGCGCGCCGGTTCCGCTCAGGATCAGCTTACGGTCGCTGTAGAGACTGCCGCCCAGGGTGTTGACCGTGCCTGCGGCAAGCTCAAGGGTGCTTTCGCCCGCGCTGTTGCTAAAGGACACAGCGTCCCCGCCCGCCGAAATGGCGGCGTTGCTGAGCACCAGCGCGCCCGCTCCCGTGACCTTCACCTGCAGGTTGTTGTTTGTCCCGGTCAGCGTCAGGCTGCCGTCGGCCGCCTGCACGGTAAGGGTTTTATCAGCCGCGCTGTAGCTCCACACCCCCGTTTCGGTATGGTTCACGGTCAGCCTGGACACGTCGATGTTCCGGGTGTCGGTGGTTTCGTCCCCGACCGCCGCCTTCCATCGGGCGTACACGGTGGCGTCCAGATAAAATACCGTGTCGGTGGTGATTTTCTCTCCGCCGTAATAGTCGCTGTACCAGCCGTCGAAGGTATAGCCCTCGAGCGTCGGCGCGGCCGGCAGGGCGGCCAGCTTGAGTTCAGCCCCGGTCTGGTTCGTGGTTGGGTCGGTCATTGTACCCCCCTTAGGGTCAAAGGTCACCGTCCGCGTCACAAGGGGCCAGAGGGTGCTGTCGTCGGTTTTCACCGTGAAGGTGCCGCTGTAAGACTCGCTGCCGGCGGTCAGGTTCACTTGTGCCTCACCTTCGGGCAGCCATAGATAGGCCTTGCCCTCCCCGTCGGTTTTGACACCGGCAACAGAATAATAGCCCACCGCCGGGCTGACCGTGCCGCTGACCGAAGCGCCCGGCCCCGCTTCCGGCAGCAGCAGCGTGGTTTTATAAACCGGCGTTTCGGCGCTGTTTTTCGGCTGTACGCTGGCGGTGGCGTTGACGCTGCCGCCGTCGATGACAATGGAATCTGAATACGATTTCAGGCCGTATTCCCCGCCCGTGGTTTTGACAGTGCCGCCTGAAATGGTCAGCGTAGTTGCGTATATGCCATAGTAATAGGGATCGCTGCGCTCACTGTTGGCCGTGACAGTGCCGCCTGTGATAGTTACGGCACCTGCCAAAATAGCGTTACTTGCGGAGGCGGTCACCGTGCCGCCAGAAATGGTAAGCCCCTGGTCGACGTCGATTCCAGCCGAGTCGCCCTGAGCGTTGACGGTGCCGCCGTAAATGGCGAGGGAGCCGCTTGAGCCGCCGTAGGTGCCGATAGCGGTGTATCCGGACCCGGACTGGGCTGTCAGACTGCCGGTTCCGCCGCTTTGGCCGTAGATGGTCAGGCTGTTGCCGCTTGCGAGATAGATGCCGGAGCTTGCCGTCAAGGCCGCGCCGTCAGATAAAATCAGATGGGCATCGCCGTTCACGCCCAGCCCATAGCCCCCGGCCCCAACCGCTACCGTTCCCGTCACAACGTACCAGCCGTCGGTCAGTATATTTGTTGTATAATCCCAGTTGCTGTCAATGACGTTTGCGCTATCGATGCTTACGGTCTGCTCTGCTCCGTTTTCATCAATATAGTGATACTCCTCTTCAGCGGCATACGCCACCGTCGGCAGCAGGCTCATCACCATGCATAGCGCCAGCAGCAGGGACAGGGTTTTGCTCGCTCGTTTTGTTTTCATCTGCTCATTCCTCCTTGTGGTTTTTGTTTTTGATCTGAGTTCTCTCCCCCGCAATCGGACTTGCCCACCAGCGCAAGAATTTCGTCCACGGTCAGGGGGTGCGGTCCGTCACGCCAGAAAATGGTCTCCCCCTCCGTTTTGGGGTAGAGAATGCGGTCATCCTCCGCAAGCCCCGCGAAACCCGGCAATTCGAGTATAAATTTGGTTTCCAGGATCACGATGTTGCCGTTGGAGAGCTGAATGTCTATGCTGCTCCTGTCCGCCGCCTCCACCCGGACAAAGCGCAGGCCGCCTTCCGCTTCCATGTCGCTCAATATCCTTTCCTCCTTCCGCCAAAGGCAAATAGTTCCCATAAAAACACCGAAAGCGCCCGTGCGGGCGCTCGCGTGAGTTGATGGCTATATTTTACCATTTGTGGGGAGGGAAATAGGCCCCGGTCGCAAAAACGTGACCGGCTTTTATCAAAAAACGGCGCCCCCCGCGCCGTTAAATCGAGAACGATTCAAAAAGATACCCGTCCTCATCCGTATCGTACTGAAGGGAAAAGCCCTCGCCCAGCTTTTTGCGCAGGCGGTAAACAGTATTCTTGACCGCGCCGTCATCACCCGCCATGGGCTGTTTCCACACGGTTTTATAGAGGTGCTCCGGGGAGAGCGCCCGCCCTTCGTTTTTCATCAAAAGGAGCAGGACGGCAAACTCTTTCTTAGTCAGCAGCAAATCCTTACCGTTCAAAAACGCCTGATTTGCCAGAAGGTCGAATTGCAGAGTGCCTTTGGTCAGCGTTTCGGGCACCCTTGCCGCCCGGCGCAGCAGCGCGTCCACCCGTGCGGCCAGCACCGGGTAGGCGTAGGGCTTTGCCAAATAATCGTCCGCACCGAGGGAGAGTCCCCGCACGGTGTCCTCGGTTGTCCCCAGCGCTGTCAGCATCAATACCGGCAGATCGGCGTTTTGGCGCAGCTCCCTCAGGAAGTCCAGCCCGCTTCCATCGGGCAGCATGATATCCAGCACCACCACATCCGGCATTTGCGCCAAAAGGCAGGTCCGGGCCTCGGCAAGATTCATGGCGATGGCTACCTCGTAGTCTAAAAGCTCCAGCATATCCTTGTTGGCAAACTGGATGCGGGGGTTATCTTCAATGAGCAATAGCTTCGCTTTCGGCATGAGCGGCCTCCTCTCTATACACGGGCATGGTCACGGTGACGGTGGTTCCCATGTCCTGCACGCTGTCAATCGTAATCTCCCCGCCGTGGTCACGGGCAATTTGCCGGCAGATGGAGAGGCCCAGCCCGCTGCCGCTGCCATCGGTGACGCCCCGCTCAAACACCCGGGAGAGAAGCTCGGATGCAATGCCCGTGCCGGTGTCGGTGATGATGACGGCAGTCGTTTCTCCCCTTTGCTCCGTGCTCACGCGGATCTCGCCCTGCTCGGTATGGGCTCCTGCATTGCTCAGCAGGTTGGAAATGAGCTGCACCAGTTGGTCGGCGCTGCCGTACACCGGAAGAGGGCTTTCCGGCAGGGAGAGGGTGAGGACATTGCCCTTCTTCTCCAGCAGACTGCGGTAGGCCTCCGCCGTTGTGCTCAGAATACTGTGGAAATCCAGCGCCGCATTCTGTTCCCCCATCTCTTGCAGGGAGGACAGCCGCAGCGCACTGTCCACCAGACGGGAGAGCCGCATGACCTCTTCCTGCGCCAGAGCGTGGGACTCGTGAATCTTCTCAAGGTCGCCCTCCCGCCCCAGTGCCAATAGCGCCTCGGCCCGCTGGGTATGTACCGAGATGACGGTCAGCGGCGTTTTCAGCTCATGGGAGATGTTGCCCAGCAGCTCGGTTTTCATCCGGTTGATCTGCCCCAGCAGGACGTTTTGCTCGGCAAGCTGCTTTTGCTGTTCGTTGTAAAGCCGAAAGTGGAAATAGAGCATGGTACCCAGCACAGCGCTGACCGACACAAAGCCCACGATTACATCGGTGAGCATGTCCTGCTCGGTATCCCATGCCGCGACCAGTCCGGGATAGCGAAAGGCAACCATGCAAATGGCAAGGTATAGGAGGGTTTCCAGGAGGGACATCAAAATTGCTTTTTTTCCCTCCAGCATCAAGATGGTAAATGCCACCGCAAACACAAAAAAGCTGGGCATCCCGCTGTGGTATCCGCCCGCTGTGAAGAACATAATGGGGAACAGCACCAGAAAAATGGCGACAATGGTGACCATGTAGCACAACTGGTATCGGCCAGTTCGCTGAGAATAACAGAGCAAGGCGTAGGAGAGGACGGCTGAAATGAAATTTGCCGCAATATTCCCCGGCCCTGTATCTGCCGCAACGCCGACCAGCGCCATAGCCAAGCTTATGACCGTGCCGCCCATGGCCAGTACATTAAATAGTCGTACACGAAAGTCGAGGGCAGGGCCGAAATAGGTGCGGATAAATTGGGTTCGTTGATTTTTCATGTTCTCACCTGTTGTAAATTTTATCCTACAGAAGGCAGCGAATGTCAGTGCGTCTTGCTGACACAGTTATCTTCTATGTCACACAGTATATAGCAAAAAAACCTTACACTCTCATTTTGTTCAATATATCGCCCATCGCGAGTTTTGACTTTACCAGATAGAATATCATCCATGTATTCTATTACCTGCTGAATGGGGTTTTCATCGGTTGTGTAATGTCTTCTACCAGGTCGTTTAAATTTAATAATACCATTTTGTGAGTGCCCACGCAAGAATATGATGCAAATTATAAGTAGTTCAAATCTGTGTTTGTCAATGATATGACCCAAGGAAGTCAGCAAGGCGTTGGAGAGGGCTTTTCCAGCCGAGGGTACGCATAGCCTTGCTGTTCGTCCATAATAGATGAGCATTCAGCTTTTGGTTGAGCTCGTGTACGCCGGCAAATTTCTCCCAGTCGTAAAAGTAGCGCTGGTCGCTGCGATGGCTGCGCTCCACCTTGCCGTTGTGCCAGGGCGTGCGGGGAGGAATTCGTTTGTGGGCGATGCCCCCGGCGGCCAAAGCCTTCTCGAAGGGGCACTTCTCAGTATCGCTGATGAATCGGTAGGTAAACTCTGTGCCGTTGTCGGTCTGGACGGTTTGGATGTTGAAGGGAAAGGCTTTCTGCAGTCGGCCCAGAAAGTCCGCCGAGTTCTCCGGCGTGTGCTCCTCATAGCCAAACACATACCGCAGCCGGGTGCATTCGTCAATGGCCGTCCACTGATACAGCCGTTTTCCATCCCGCCTGGCCGCGCCCTTTAAGCAGTGGTAGGGCACTTGTTTTACATCAATCTGCACCTTTTCGCCAGGCGTTGAGAGCTCCGGGTAGCGGCGCGCGGCTCTGGGAGGATGCTTGCGTTTGTTTCCCCTTCCCAGACCCATCCGGGTAGCGGCATGATACATCCCGCTGAAGCTGCGCGTATAGACATGGCTTTGCAGCAGCTGTGCATACACCCCATCCCAGCCATATCGTGCGTACGCCTTGCCAAATGCCTGCCGTATGGCTGCTTCTTCCGCTGCCGTGTGCTGTTTGGGATGGCTGTGCGGACGGTGCGAGCGTTCCTGTACAGACTGCCACGTTCCGTCGTACCGCTTGCTCCACCGCTTCACGCTCGACAGGCTGACGCCGTATCGGTGCGCCGCCGCACTCTTCCCGTGTTTTATTCCATACTTCACTACGCCTTGACGGATTCGGGCTTCCTGTGCTAATCTTTTCATGGGAAGTCTCTGGCCTCTTTTCTGGTGAATGGTTTGTGGTGAATTCATTCTACCATGGAAAGTCCTGAGCCTTCCTCTTTTTGAGGGTCATATCATTTTAACTTATACAATGATGCAAATTATAAGTAGTTCAAAAAGCGGTAGCTTTCCAAGATGAGTTGTGGTATCGTGTGTCACTAAGGAAGGGGGTGACACATATGCGGAGAATACTGGAAGAGCCATATTTCGGTAACATAAACCCAAATGAGCGGCAGTTCCTGCGAGGAACGGATTATGACAAGGCGCTAAGAACTTTTTCAAGAAGCGAGGACAAGCTGACCGAATTACTGGATGGCAAAGAAAAGTCCCTGTTCCTCGATCTCGTCAATGCGCAAAGCGTTCTGGACGGGACCACGGCACTGGAACATTTTATCCAAGGCTTTCGCCTTGGGGCAAGAATCGCAATAGAAGTCATGTATGACAATGACGGCTGTCTGGTCGATATCACCGACTGAGGCAGCCGTCATTTCTCCTGTGCAGGCGCATTTACGGGAAGGCCAGTTATTTCAAGATCTGGCCTTTCTGCTTTTGTGGACATCGCAATCCTGACCGTGATATAATTACCCCATAATAGAATGGTTAGCGACAGCAGGAGGAGTATATCATGGACGACAGCTTATTGAACCTCGACCGCGTCCCCACCCTGGAGGAGCTGCGCGAGTTTTTTAAGAGAAACGACTTCTCCGCCGCAACTTATCTGGAGTTGGATTATAATCAGTTGGACGCTGATATTGTGGAAGCAATGGAGTGTTTTAAGGGGATCATGGATGAGAAATGGGAGCCGGTCTCGCGGGAGATGGGGCTTAAGTCTCCCTCCATTTACTACGGAAAAGACAATCCCTTGATTGCCCTGCGAGACAATATGCAAAACCTTGTCGCGGGCGGCGTTGTCAAGCTGCTGGAGGAGTATCCGGATCGAGCCGCCGAGATTTTATCTCAATTCATGGATGACCCGAATGTAGAGCAAAACGCGGATCGTTTCCTGAATAGCGCGGTGGAAACCCTGCTGAAGGTCATGGACTATGAGGAAGTGGCAAATGCCGTGCAGGACATGCCCGCGTATGAGGATTTTAATCATGGGCAGCCGGTAAACTATCGGGCGATGGATTTTGACCGCAGTTGGAATCACACCCGCTCAAAAATCCAGACTGTGCCGATTGAAGATACGGACAGTGGCGGAGAGCCTGCGGTTATGGAAGTGCCCGACGCATCCGTCAATGTTGCGGAGACTGCGGCGGCGAACATTGCGTTTCATGATTTTTGGAATAAGATCTCCGATGAGGATAAAAAGCTTCTGCAAATGAGAATGAGCGGAATGAGCCAAAAAGAAATTGCGGAAAGTCTCGGCTACAAAACCCACAGCGCGGTTACCAAGCGTCTGCAAAAGCTCAGTGCCCTATTCAAGCAATATATAGACAACTAAGCCAGATCATCATCCTGTTTTTTAGCAGGATGATTTTTTTATGCCTGATAGGAACATTTCGTTTTCCTGTCGCCGTATAGACATAGCAGGAGCTTTGAAGGTATCCGCCGATTGGCGGATATTCTCTTTTCCTGACTTTTACGGCAAGGGAGATGCAGACCATGATTTGGATGCCAGGACTTTGGCAGAGAGAAGCACGCACTTGTGCGTGGCAAGCAAAGCGTCCGGCTATACGCCGGCCGCAATAGGCGGGGCGTTGCCCCACACCCCGGAGTACGAAAGGAGCATGAAATGAAAAAACAGAAGGACAAAACCTATGCCTTTCGGGTCAGCTCCGCTGACCTGAAAAAGATAAAATCCAACGCTAAGCGGGCCAGATTGACGGTTACGGATTACCTTGTTACCTCAGCGCTGAATCAGGAGATCGTTGTCATAGACGGTATCGAGGAGCTGATCGGAGAGCTGAAAGCAATCGGGCGAAACCTCAATCAGCTCGTTACGCTGGCCCATATGGGCCGGATTCAGGCCGTAAAATTGGATGAAGCGCTGGAGGGCTTCGGCAATATTGCCTCCGCGTTGAACGCCCTGACCAGGGAGGTGGCATGATGGCGACACTCGCGAGAATCAAGGTCAAGCGGGCCACCTGCGGCAGGATGCTGGGCGCTCTGGCCTATGTACTGCAGGACAAGAAGGTTCGCTTTGAGAATGCCCGTGTGGAAACAGGACACAACTGTATTCCCTACACCAGTTATCTGGAGATGATGTCCACCAAGCAAACATTTAAAAAGACAGACGGCGTCTGCTTCTATCACTATATCCAGTCCTTCTCGGACAAGGAGAAGATTACGCCGTGGCAGGCCAATGCAATAGCCAGAGAACTTGCGGAAAAGCTGTTCCCCGACAGCGAGTGCGTAATCGCCACCCACACCGATACCGACAATATCCACTCCCATATCATCGTCAATTCAGTCAGTTTCAAGGACGGCAGGAAGCTGCATATGTCGCCAACCTCTCTACAGGAGCAGCGGAAGATCAACGATGAGATCTGCAGGACACATGGCTTTTCCGTACTGGAGCCTTACACGGGGCAGAAAAGAAAAAAGCGCGTCACTCCCGGCGAATACCGTGCCGCCATGCGAGGAGAAAGCTGGAAGTTCCGCCTGATGAAAGCCATCGACGAAGCGCTGGAATACTCCCCGGACAGGGAGAGCTTCATCGCCAATATGGAATATGAGGGCTATGAGGTACGATGGGATGATGTGCATAAGTATATTCTGTTCACGACGCCCGAAGGCAGAAAATGCCGCGACCGTACCCTGCACGACGACACCTATCTCAAGGAGAATCTTGAAAGACTGTTCGCGTACCGTGCCGAAAACGGCTTCACACCCCTGACGCCGGAGCCGACCGAGGGCTGGCTGGGGCAGGTGGAGCGGGCTGGGCAACTGACTGAAGATTTAATCTCCCTGGGCAAAAACGTGGAAGGCATCGGTGATGTGCCTCCCCTGCTTGCCCCGTATTCGTGGACAGACAGCAAGCAGCGCCAGCGGGAGGCCCGCAAAAAGCTGGCCCAGGGGCATAAGCTCCAAAACGAGCAGGAACAGGAATACGAACAGACCATGTAAGGAGAGTCTTTATGGAGAAATATGCTTATCCAGAAGGTGTTTTCGTGGAAAGCACCGGTATCGATATGAACGTCACCACCATACGGGGTGTGCAGTATATCGTGTTCAGCTTCTTTGACGGTGACAAGCCGGTGGACGACAAAATTGGGGGTCTGATTAAAGCCTCCTTTGAAGTATCTACCGAGGAGGAAATTACGGGCGATTCTTTGGTGGATAGTGGTATAGCTATTCCGCAAGCGTGACGGTATACTGTTGCTGTCATAGGATCGCTTCGGGAAAGGAGATAAGATGATTACGAAGCAAGACAAATACACAGCCGCTATCTATTGCCGCCTGTCCTCAGACGACGGGCAGCTCGGAGAAAGTGGAAGCATTGAAACACAGAAAACGCTGCTGACCCAATACTGCAAGGAGCAGGGGTTTGCCATTGGGGAGGTATACTGTGACGACGGATGGTCAGGGACTAATTTCCAGCGTCCAGCCTTTCAGCGGATGCTCTCGGATATTGAGGACAGAAGGGTCAACCTGGTGGTGGTCAAAGACCTCTCCCGCTTTGGCAGGGAGTATGCGCAGATGGGCATCTATATTGAGCATGACTTCGAGGAAAACGGTACCCGGTTCATTGCCGTAAGCGAGGGTATTGATACCATCAACGGCACCGATAACATCCTTATGCCCATCACCAATGTCATCAACTCCCTGTACGCCAGAGACTGTTCCCGCAAGACAAAAGCGGCGCACCGGGCGAGAGCCAAGGACGGAAAATATATCGGCGGGCACGCTCCCTTCGGGTACAGCAAAGACCCAAATGACCGGCATAAGCTAATTGTTGACCCGCCCGCGGCTGAGGTGGTACAGCAGATTTTTCGGATGTTTGCCGAGGGAATCGGCTATGTGCGCATGACAAAAATCCTGCGGGAGAAAAACATTCTCAACCCACAGGCATACTTTAACCAGAACAATCCCGACTACTATAAGAGCGAATACTGGCGCAAGCCCTTCGACTGGCATGCCACCTCTGTCCGGGTGATCCTCTCCAACCCTGTTTATCTTGGCAAGCTCATATTCGGCAAGACCAAGAGCAAAGGATTTTACAGCAGGAAACGTGTACAGGCTCCGGAAGATGAGTGGATTGTGGCGGAGAATACCCATGAGCCGATTATTTCGGAAGAGTTGTGGGACACGGTGCAGAAAATGATGGCGAGTAAGCGTCGGGAGACAAAGCAGGGCGAAATCCAGATGTTCGCCGGGCTGGTGAAATGTGCCGACTGCGGCTCCTCCCTCAATGTTTCCTACGATGCCAAGAAACAGAAATACAAAAACTTCTCCTGCTGGGTCTACAAGAACTACGGCAGCCAGAGATGCACCTCCCATGCCATCGGCTGGCAGACCCTGAACCGGCTGGTGCTGGAGGACATCCGGCATCACGCGGCTATAGCATCCCATCACACGAAGCGGTATACCGAGATGCTGACGCAGCTCGGTGCCGCCAAGCAGAAACAGGAAACCGACCGGCAGAAGCGGGAGTTGAAAAAGGCGGAGAAACGCCTTGCCGAGCTTGAGAAAATCCTGAATAAGCTCTATGAGGATCGGGCGCTGGAGCGTATCGGCGAGGAACGGTATCAATCCATGTCCACTGGGTATGAGGCAGAGCAGCGGGAACTAAATGAGAAACGGCAGATGCTTACTGCCGCCATCAATCAGGCAGAGGAAGTCTACAGCAACGTGGAAAACTTCACCAGGCTCATCCGTCGCTACACCGATGTTCAGGAGTTGGACGCCAAAACCCTCAACGAACTGATTGACCGGATTGTGGTGCATGAGAAGGTCGTGAATCCTGACGGGCAGAAAAGCCAGCGGATGGACATCCACTACAAGTTTATCGGGTTTCTGCAAGTGCCGATAGAGGCTTTGCTGGCGCCATCAATACCAGAAATGACAGTAAGAATAGACCCTGACGGAGAGCCAATATCCGCTTGAAATGTTCATCCTTAACTACAACTACAGGTTGTGGGTTCGATTCCCACCGCCAGCTCCACAAAAGACGCCCCTGTATTTTTGAAATGCAGGGGCGTCTTTTTGGCAACATAACTCTTTTCCCGTACAGCTTAAGGTTCAGACCCTTGTTTTTAGCGTAAACCGGGGTATACTTTAAAAAAGCGGGGAGGTGGTCTAATGAAAATCACGGTTGAACACCGTTCCGGCGGTGAAAATGAAATTATCCTGCGGTGCGAAACCCTCGACGAAGAAATGCTTGAGGTTCTTGCATATCTCAAAGAGCGGACAACAAAAATCGTGGCATACAAAGATGGTGAACTATTCATGATAATGCCGGATGATATTTTTTATGTGGAAGCCGTCGACGGCAAGACCTTCATTTATACGAGAGAAGATGTATTTGAAACCCAGGACTCCTTGTCGGGACTTGTGATGAGGTATGACAACGCGGGCTATATTCGTATTGGCAAATCGCAGATTGTGAACCTCCGTCATATTAAAAAGCTCCGGAGTTTATCTGACCGCCGCATTGAGATCCAGTTAACCAGCGAGGAAAAATTAATTGTTTCCAGGCACTACGCGCAGGATCTGAAAATCAAATTGGGTATTATTTAGAAGGGAGTGATTGAATTGAACGAGAATAAAATCAACAGGTTCGCCGATTTATATCTATTCGCTTACAGCTCAAAAAGTACGATGGCAATTTACTATGTAGCATTCGTGTTGGTTTATCTTTTTTTAGGAAAAATAAGTATGGAGACGGATGTTGTTCTGGAATTCCGGACGGCCATTGAGATGATCATCGCTTGTATGCTCATCGGTTTTGGACAGGGGCTTATTGTCCCGGTGGAACGTCTGAATCTCATTCGCTCTGCCGCATGGCTGGCCTGGTCCTCTGCCGTAACGATTGGCTTCATGCTGGCCTTCAACTGGTTTGACGGATTTCCCCCGTGGTGCGGCATCGCCTTTTCTATCTTCATGATTTTAGCTTTTGCCGCTTTGCTTCTCGGATTGCTGTTCGATTACCGCCGGGAGACCAGGAGGCTCAACGAGCATTTGAAAAAGTATCAGGAAAATCTGCAGTAAATAAGAATCGTCCCAATAAAGAAGCTCCCCGTGCTGCAGGGAGCTTCTTTATTGGGGCGACTCATTGAATTCCCTCAGGATTCAAACGTTTCCAATCTTTTTTCTATCAGTGAAATCAGACTTTCCTGCAGATTTTGGGGCAGGAACGATTCCGTACACATGGCAACAAAGGTCTGCTTCATAGATACAAGCTTGTTTATCATCTTCTCTGAGGGGCAAAGTCAGGGAAACAGCACTCGCGTCATCCTTTGCAAGATACTCTGCATCGTAGGTGAATGCGTATCCTTCGTCTGTTTCTGCAAGCTTTCCGGCAAAAGTATTTCTTACATACACATAGGCCGTTCTAAACGCTTTCATCAGCTATCTTTCTTTCTGCCGGGGGCGGCTTCCATGTCAAACATGGCAAGAGCCACATTGACTTTATCCATGCGAACGGTTTCCTTGTCTTGCTCCAGTTCGCGTATAAAACGAAGGCCCAGGCCGCAGCGCATAGCAAATTCCTCTTGCGTAAGTCCCGCTGCTTTTCTGCTTCTAAGCGTGACCGTATCCCATAACCCTGACATGACATTGTCAGGGTTGTCTGCTATACTGACCTCATAAACAACTGCGAGGTGGACCCATGAAAAACGATCGGCTGTTTCGGCTTTTATACCTGCTGTTGGAGCGGGGCAGCATGACCGCCCCTGAACTGGCAGAGACATTGGAAGTATCGGTGCGCACTGTATATCGTGACGTAGAAGCGCTGTCAATGGCAGGAGTGCCGATCTACGCCATGTCAGGCAGGCGCGGCGGCATCTCATTGGCGGAGGGCTATCGCTTTGACAAAACACTGTTGTCGGACGCGGAACAAAACCAACTGCTATTTGCCGTGCAGAGCCTCAAGGCCGCGGATCAACAGGTGGATGCGCTGCTTTCGAAGCTGGGGAGTGCCTTTCACAAACCGCCCCGAGACTGGATTTCCGTGGATTTTTCCCGCTGGGGGTTGCACAGTACGGACAGCAAACGTTTCGAGCTGCTTAAAAATGCCATTCTTGACCGGCAGGTGCTGCAGCTTACCTATTGCGGCACGTCAGGGGAGACCACCCGGCGCAGCATCCACCCTCTGCGGCTCATTTACAAAGACAAGCACTGGTATTTGCAGGGTTATTGCCTGCGCGCCGAGGACTTCCGGCTCTTTAAGGTGGGCCGGATTTTGGAGCTGGAGTATACGGGAGAAAGCTTCACGCCGGATTACCAGAGCGAAATCCCTCCCATCGAAACCTGTCCGCCGCCCTGCGCAATCACGCACCTCAAGTTGAAGATTTCCGAGCGGCTGGCCTTTCGGGTATATGACGAGTTCGATCGGGAGAGCATCACATCGCAGCCCGACGGCACCATGCTGGTAGAGGTGCCGTTTCCGATGGACAGCTGGGTGGTGGGGTATCTGTTTTCCTTCGGTATTGATATAGAGGTGCTGGAGCCGCTTGAATTGCGCCGGCAGCTTGCCGATTACGCAGAAAAAATCGCGGCGCATCATAAACCATGACAGACAGTTGTCAGCTTTTGTTTGGTAGGATAAGATTATCAAATTTAAAAGGAGGACAACCACATGGAGTTCCAAAATCAGAAATTTTGCCAAAGCTGCGGGATGCCAATGGAGCACGCGCGCTACGGCACCGAAGCTAACGGCAGTGCCAGCGCCGACTATTGCAGTTATTGCTACGAGGGCGGCAAGTTTAGCGCGGATGTAACGATGGAGCAGATGATCGACTTTTGCGCAAAGCCCATGGCGGACGCAACCGGAATGACCGCCGCCCAGGCCAAAGAGCAGATGGCTGCATTTTTCCCGCGGCTGAAGCGCTGGCGGTAAAAAACAGGAGGGAGTCCGATGTGAGGGCTTGTCTGTGCAAAAATTGCGGTTGTATACCGATGCTTCGGCTCAAACCCTGTTTTTCGGATAAATTTGAGCAAAATTTTCGATTGTGCGTAGATATTTACTAAGAAGAAGGCTGTCATGTGCATACAATCGTAATTTTTGCTCATGAGAGGGCCGGATAGTACTGGAGTAAGATGTGATGCGGTATACAACCGAATTTTTTGTTCACTTGAGGACCGTATTACCCAAGCTTTATTTAAGGAATAGTTTATGGCGGGCAGCGATTAAAGCAGCTATTATACCTGATATCATTGTCTTCATACCTAAGCCGTGCCTTCCAGGATGCCCCTTTTTTTATCGCAGTATATATGATATTGTAGATATAACAGCGGCAACATCTTCCCAAATGATTGGGACTGAAACGCAAGACACTAAATTATAAGAAAGGCTTTAAAATGGAGGGCACATGGCCAAGAGGCTGATTTTGCATGATCTCCCGCCTCAAACAGCGGAAGGATTATATCGGCATCATAAGGACACAGTCGTGTTTTGTGCGCAGCCTGCAATAAAACACTGTGTGGGTTGTTTCGGATGTTGGATTAAAACACCCGGCCAGTGTGTGATTGCTGATCGGGCCAGGGAATTTTGCCAGGCCATACCCCGGCAGGATGAGGTCATTATTATCAGTAAGCTTACATTCGGCGGCCTGTCGCCGGATGTGAAGGCGGTGTTAGATCGAAGCATTGGCTATATGCTGCCCTTTTTTCGTATCATAAAGGGTGAGATGCATCATGTACAACGCTTTCCATCATCTCCGTCGTTGACCTATCATTTCTACCAGACCGCAGGCAAGCCGGACCAAAAACAAACTGCGCAAAAACTTGCTGCAGCCAATGCGCTAAACTTCGGATCACCTAAAGTTACTGTACATTTTCATGAGAATGACCTATCCATCAGCGAGGTGGTTTTATGAAGATTGCATTGATAAATGCAAGCCCCAAGCGCGGTGACAGCGCAAGCAAAACCGTTTTACAAGCCCTTGAAAAGCGCTTGCATAATGTTGAGATCGCATGGCATGATAGCGCATCCGGCGACGTGCCTGCATTGCTTCAGGCCGTGAGGGGGTGCGACGTCCTCGTATTTGCTTTTCCATTGTATGTGGATGGTATTCCGGCAAACCTGCTGCGCCAGCTGGAGCAAATTTGTCCGACTATTGCTCAGTCCGCTCCGCAGGCAAAGGTATATACGCTTGTGAACAATGGGTTTTACGACGGTTGCCAAAACGCTCCTGCTTTGAAAATGATGCAGCATTTTACGCAGGAAGCCGGCCTGATGTGGGGATGGGGTATCGGCATCGGCGGCGGAGGTATGATACAAAGCGCGCCGATCGGCGCAGGGCCGCTGGCGCGGCTGGGAAAAACACTGGATGCACTGGCAGATACCATTTTGCAGAGGGGTACAGCTGAGAACACTACTCTGGATCCCAACTTTCCGCGCTTCTTATATATGCAAGCCGCGCATATGAGTTGGCGATCCCAGGCTAAGAGTAACGGACTGAAGAGACGCGCGTTGTATAAGCAGTATTGATGACTAACCATACGGCTCCGACGGATATTTTCAATGGCACAGACCGCTGTTCTGGAAGCACCTCCTTCTTTCTACCTTCCACATCCTTTTTAGATCAAATCCATATAGAAGGTTTGTATTTAACGATGTCCGCGAGATTTCTATAAAGGGGATGTTCTTTTTTTATACGGGAAAGCATGTTATTATGGATTTAAAGATTACCGCATCACGGATGAGAATAGGGATTTTCTTCTATAGAGGAGAAAAGTAAATGAAACTTAAGATGATTGCACAGGATTTTTCCATATGCAAAATCCAAGACACTGCAGGGATTGATTTCAGTGATGAATTTTGTTTTCTTGGAAAAACGGATGAAGAAATTTCATTGGTTTGTATTTCGGAGAATGTTCCTGCCTTTACACTTGAAAGAGATGATGGGTGGAAGGCATTTCGAATACAAGGCGTTCTCGATTTTTCTCTTATTGGGATATTGTCTAAAATCTCCGCGTTATTAGCAGATCATGAGATTGGAATCTTTGTTGTATCGACTTATAATACGGATTACATTCTGACGAAAGCAGAAAACTATAGAAAAGCATTAGCTGTGTTGGAGCAAGCGGGCTATCAGGTTTGTTAAACACTGGATATTGATAGAACAGTATGATCGTGCGCTTAGCGTACATGATAGAGCAAAGGAGTACGCGACATGAATGAAACACTTGAAGTAATAGCGGAACGGTATTCCTGCCGGGATTTTAAAGACGAGATGCCATCGGACGAACTGCTCCGGTCCATCGCGCAAGCCGCCATCCAGGCCCCGAGCGGGATGAACCGTCAGGCGTGGAGGGTAATTGTTGTAAAGGATAAAGAGCTGACGCGGGATATGGAAGCCGAGGGGATGTCCTTTCTCTCAAATATGGAGGACAAAACTGCCTATAACCGGATCATGGAGCGGAACGGTCAGTTGTTCTACGGAGCTCCGTGTATGATTGTAGTCCCCATTGATCCGGAGCAATATGGTCCTGCATTGATCGATTGCGGCATCCTTTGTCAGAACATTGTGCTGGCCGCCACATCGCTGGGAATAGCCAATGTCATGTGCGGATATGCCGGCCTGGCATTTGCCAGCGGTCTCCGAGCAGAAGAATTCAGCAGACGGTTGGGATTCCCTGAGGGGTACGCCTTTGGTTGTTCGGTGCTATTGGGATACGCCAATACAAAAAGGCCGCCCCATATTCCGGATGAGAGCAAGATATCTTTTGTAGAATAGGCTGAGACAAACTGTTTGATGATTGATCTGAAAGCAACTGTTCAGCAACAGAAAGGAATGACGAGGTGCCATGAAATCACCCTTTCAAGACAGGCAATTAAAAACTGTGTCCTCTTATTTTTTACTTGCGGTAGCAGTTATTATTGCGTATAAATTTATCATGGAAATCAATATTTTCCTGGGTGCGATCCAAAGCTTCCTGAGTATAATTTCACCTTTCTTCTTTGGTTTCATCATAGCATATGTGCTTAACATCCCATGCGGCGGCATCCAGAAGCTGTTGAAGAAATCCAATAATAAGTTCGTCTCGGATAAGAGAAATGTATTGAGCATCCTTTTGGTCTATCTGCTGTTTTTCTTTGTGGTTTTCCTGATTCTGCGCATTGTCATTCCTTCCCTTTATAGCAGCATCTCCACCTTCATCTCTAACTTCAACCACTACTACAGAGGCGCCCAGGAGTTTATCGAGAGGCTGAATAACCTGGACATACTGAACATTGACATCAGCATTGATAGTATTCTTGACGCAGTGAGTGACTTTACGGTGCAAAAGCTGCCATCGTCTCTCAACACTCTGTTCAATGTGTCCACGGGAGTGTTCAATGGGTTCATCGCGTTTATTTCCTCCATTTACATCCTCTTGGAGAAAGAAAAAATTAAACAGTATTCAAACCGGCTTCTGGGCGCGTTTCTCCCCCGGAACCTGTTCTCTTTGGTGGAAAAATACTCGGAAAAACTAAACACCAACTTTAAGCAGTACATCTATACGCAGACCATTGACGGCTGTATCCTTGGGACTATTGTCGCCATCGAGCTTTTTCTTTTAAGGTCCCCCTACGCGCTGGTTCTGGGCATCCTGCTTGGAATCGTCAATTATATCCCCTATTTTGGATCTATTTTCGGCAGCATATTTACAGTGCTGGCGGTAGGCTTCACGCAGAATGTCACGGTAGCCGTGTTGGCTGCCGTCATCCTCCTTGTGACCCAGCAGATCGACGCGAACATCATTCAGCCGAGGCTGATGAGCGGCTCTTTCTCCCTCAGCCCCCTGCTCGTCATTATCAGCATCACCATAGGAGGGGCAATTTCCGGCATTTTAGGGATGATTGTAGCAATTCCCATTGTTGCCGTGATGAAGGATATTTTGGATGAAATTATCGCTCATCGTGAGAAGCAAAAACCATCGGAAGCGACATAGATGAAAGTGATGGGGATCGAGAGTAATTGGACTTTAAATACAGAGAGTTGTTCCGGGAATCAAAGCATGAGAGGAATAACCAATGGTAAGGAGAGGTCAAATGAAAACGAGGAGCGGCATGAAGTCGGCGGCGTTGATATCTGTTGTGGTAATTATTTTATTTACATTTGCGGCCTGTTCAGAGGGCGGGGTGGACAATGGAGAAGAATTATCCCCTCTTGACTCGAATGTGGGAAATCTTGCTCTGGAGGAAGTCTCAAGCAGGGCTGTTGGATACTATCCCGGCGAGGTCAGCTTTCAATTTGTGGGGCAGGATAAAATTACTGACGAATCCAACCAAGACGGGTTTGTCGACCAGGAATGCTATCTGTTTGATGTTATTCATGAGAGTGAAAAGGTTTCGGGCGTTGCTGTGGGAACAAAAGACGGCAGCGTGTGGATTCTGGATATGTACTCTGAAGATTTATGGCTTAGCGAAAGCTTTATGGGGCTGACTGAAAGTACCGGTGCGGCAATTGCCAGGAGAGAGCCGGTTTTTGATCTTGCGGATTGGGGTGAGAGTCAGAGTAAGACAAGTATGTATTTTGCCAACATCGACACCATACCCGAACTAACTCATCTGAATGAGGGCTCTGTACAATGGGATGAAGAGAAAAAGACTTTGACTTTAGGCGCGACAAAAGGCACAGGTTCGGTGACAGGCACAATGGACGGACCGCATGTTGAAGCGGTTATAACCTGGAAGAGCGGAGGTCCGGAATTGATCAGCGTTGAGTATGAGCCCGCGCCGATTTTTTCTCACCCAACGCAGGTGCTTGCGAGCGGAGAAATAATGAATATTGAAACAGACAGACTAATCGAAATCGGAGAGTACTTCAGAGTCCTGGTGCAGGAAAGATTAGAGGATGCGGAGTAGTCTTACAGGGCAATGGCTTCAAAATGCCGGCATGGAGGGCAAATTGTTTGCTAGCGGGATAACGAATTTAATCGTAAGATCAGGACATGTGTATCATCCTGAGCGCCAGCTTTGTGTCATTCTGAGCGCCAGCGAAGAATCTTAACTAAGACCCTTCACGATCCTCAGGATAACAATCGGGGTCAAACAAATCGGGGACAACATTTCACCTCAAATATGCAAAATTTCAAATAATGGGTACTTTTTTCTGCCTGTTTTGCATAAAACGGGGGGATTATTCATGATTTGGACAATTACTCACGAGTATGCGTATATTTTGACTCATAACTTAAAATTTTGCACAGATTCCCCCCATTGTGCGGCTTTGTGTGGCCGACTATATCGATTTGAAAAATATATCAGAATCTAATAGTCGAGGTTAAATCACGAATGCAAAATATATTTTACCGCTAAGAATAAGCAGGAACTGGGACAACGAGGCGTATACGGAAGCCAGGAACTAAAGGTAATAAAGGTCGGAAAAGAATTATATAATTCATAATATACGCTCTGTTGCCAAAGTGTTTTCCGCCTTATCAGCAGAGGGTAATAGTCGAACTTGACTGGCGGTTATAGAAGGAAGCAGGAGAACGATGATGAAAAAATCCAATTACATAACAACTTATTCAAAAATCCATTTCACCCCTACGGATCCGAAAATTGAGGATATAAAAATTGAGGACATCGCTCACTCCCTCTCCCTCTTATGCCGGGCGAACGGCCATTGCAAAGAATTCTTTTCCGTGGCGCAGCATTCTTTAAACTGCGCGCGGGAGGCACGGGCCTGGGGATACTCGAAAAGGATTCAGCTTGCCTGCCTGCTCCACGACGCCAGTGAAGCGTACCTGTCAGATGTGCCGAGGCCTCTTAAACTGCAAATGCCGGAATATAAGGCCTTTGAGAACAAGCTGGAAGCGATGGTTTATGAAAAATATATAGGAGAGTCCGTATCAGAAGAAGAACATCTTAAAATCAAGCAAATTGACGACGCCATGCTCTACTGTGAATTCGCCGAGCTCATGTGGGAGAAAGCCTACGACAAAGCACCGGAGGTAAGAAGCTCCCCATCCATTGGGTTCAGAGATTTCGGGGAAGTAGAGGCGGAGTTTTTGGCTGAGTTTGAGAAGTTGCTATAAGACATTGGGTAACATCTCACATTCTTTTTCCAGATACTGAAGAGCCGCGGCGGTATCCGCTGGAGAAAGCCCGTCATAGATCATGCTATGGGCAAACTCCGCGATATCTTCCAACCTGCGACGCAGGCGATAAAACCGCATGGTATCCCCATTTTCCGTATAGTCTTTCCGGACACTTTGGTATATCTCCATGAATTCTTCTCTGGCATAGTCGAAAAAGAATCCATCTGTAAAGGTAAACAGATCGGCCTCAGCAGGAGCCAGGCGCAGCCCCTCCCAATCGATGAGAATCAGCTTGTCCGCCCACATGAGATTCCAGCCGTGGAGGTCCGTATGGCATAGGACATTGCGGGGCCTATGAGGAGTGCCTTTTTGCAGAGATGCGGCTAACTTCTGCAGCGTATGGACTGCTTCCTTAATCGTGTGTTCATACGGAAGCAATGTATTTCGCAGGTTTGCCGGCTTCGTATCCGTATTTAAAAGAAGGGTAAGCTCGTCTAAAAATGGCAGAGAGTAATCTTCCTCGATGGCTCCGGTGGGCACAGGTATTTCGCTGCTGTACTTATGGAGCTCCGCCAATATCAATGCCAGCTGACGGATCTGCTCGCGATCCAGACGGGTATCGCCCAGGGTTTCGCCGTGGAGCATTGGAAACACCAGCAAAACGTACTGATCAGTTTCCACTTTGTACTCATGGTTTGACGTAAGCGATGGCGCTACCATCCGGTGGCGCAACGGAGTATTCTCGTACAGCCAAAGCACAACAGGCATGTAGCGATCCATTCGGGCGATCCACGACTGCACAGACGGCCGGCCTTTGTCATACACCTTAATAAAGTAATCCTCAGTACCTGTCCCGGCGATGTAAGCAGCCGCGGTCCATCCCCCGGAGGTTGGCTTGAGGATTTTCATGTTCAAGGCATAATTTATTGATATCAATTCCTTGATGTCATTCATAGACAATACCCTCTGTTGACAAGGTAGTAAAAGCAATAAATAAATTATAGACCACGGGGCCTCCAAAGGCAATCCGTGGTCTGTATAAGCGAGTATGTGTTATTTGTTGCCCTTTATCTTACTTTATAAACGGAAACCAAAAGCCTTACGTTGCTTTTTTAAGCGCAAGGATGGACAAAAATTCAAAGACAACATTCGCCGCCAGGTAGGACGTTACTTCGCCGCTGTCGAAAGCCGGCAAAACCTCTACTACGTCAAAGCCGATATAATTCAGGTCCTTCAGCGCGCGGATTAAGTCCAGTGTTTCATAGGAAGTGAACCCGGCCACTTCGGGAGTTCCCGTACCGGGCGCAAAGGCAGGATCCACAAAGTCGATATCAAAAGTAAGGAAACACGGCTTGTCACCGACTCTGTCGATGATGTCGGCAATCACCGCGTCAAGGCCCATTTGCCGCATCTTATGGGCTGCTACAAGCTTCATTCCAAGCTCAGCCGCAATCTTATGCTCGTTGGGATCATAAAGGGAGCCTCGCATTCCCAGTTGATAAGAATGTGAGGGATCAATCAGCCCTTCTTCGATGGCCCTGCGGAAAGGCGTGCCGTGATTATATTTCTCGCCAAACACCTCGTCGCACAAGTCTGAATGGGAATCGAAGTGAACCAATGCTACAGGACCATACTTTTTGGCAACTGCGCGGAGCTCCGCCAGGGTTATGGAATGGTCTCCTCCCAAAACGATAGGGATAGCGCCGTCTTTGATAATCCCGTCCATACCCGCTTCTATGGAGGCATAGGTTGGGTGGATATACCCCGGTACTATATTGAAATCACCCATATCTCCGCCCTTCAGGCTCTCCATGATGTTGACTTCCAGGATAACATTATTTGGCTTCATCATAGCGGAAATATTCCTGATGGCGCCTGGCCCGAATCTGGAGCCGCTGCGGTAAGAGCTGGCCGTGTCAAATGGAGCGCCGGCAATACAAAAATCGAGGCCCTTTGCGCTTTCCACCTTCGGCATTCTCATGAAGGTGCCGGTGTTGCAAAACCGAGGCGAGGACAGTGCGCTTGCTGGTTGTTTGTTTTCCATAAAAATTCAACTCCTTCTCATGCGGTAACATGGCAATGACCTGTAGTGGTATGTTTATTGTAGCATGAGTTATCCTCTTTAAAAAGAACAATCCGGACAGCAATATGCAGAACTTCTTTTTCCAAATAATTGTTATTTGCTGTCCTTTCTATTGGACAATAATTTTGATATACTGAAAACATTATATTTTAACAGGGAGCGACGGGGGCCTTATATGGAATTTGTCTGAGAACAATTTGGTGTATGTTAATAAAAATACAAATTCATTGTGTAAATTTCATTGAGATATCAAATCAACTCCCCTATAATGTAATTGTAGATTTAAACCATTAAAACCAATATATCTTGTATTTCACTGAAATGGTTACAGTAAGAGGTGCCGCTTGGAGATTTTTGATAACGTAACAAAGGTCGTAAAGCAGGATATGGAAGAGATGATACAGGAAAACAGCCGCCTTTCCATTGCCGCGGCCTGTTTTTCTATTTATGCCTACAAAGAGTTGAAGGAGCAACTCGAAGGGATAGATGAACTTCGTTTTATTTTTACTTCCCAAGCATTTACAACAGAGAAGGCGCCGAAGGAAAAGCGGGAGTTTTTTATTCCCAGGCTCGATCGGGAGCGAAGCCTGTACGGAACGGAGTTTGAAGTCAGGCTTCGTAATGAATTGTCCCAAAAGGCCATCGCGAAGGAGTGCGCGGATTGGATACGGCGTAAAGTCACCTTTAAATCCAACGTCACAAGTGAGAATATGGGCGGTTTTATCAATGTGGGGACAGCGACAAGCGCCGTTACCTATATGCCGTTCAATGGCTTTACAACGGTAGACCTTGGTTGTGAACGCGGTAACAACACTTACAACATGGTCACAAAGATGGAGGCCCCGCACAGCGACGAGTTCGTTAAACTGTTCAATGCCGTCTGGGCGGACAATGTAAAGCTGCAGGATGTGACGGAGGAGGTTCTCTATAATATCACTGCGGCTTATAAGGAAAACTCGCCGGATTATATCTACTTCGTGGCCCTCTATAATATTTTCAACGAGTTTTTGGAGGATATATCTGAGGATGTTTTGCCAAACGAAGCAACGGGCTTCAAAGAGAGTAAAATATGGGGTAAGCTTTACAATTTTCAGAAGGATGCCGCTCTTGCCATCATCAATAAGCTTGAAAAATACAACGGCTGTATCCTTGCTGACAGCGTCGGCCTCGGCAAGACATTTACCGCGCTGGCTGTTATTAAATATTATGAGAACAGGAATAAAACAGTTCTCGTCCTCTGCCCTAAAAAACTATCCGACAACTGGAACACCTATAAAGATAACTATGTAAATAATCCGATTGCGGCGGATAGGTTAAATTATGACGTCCTATACCACACGGATCTTTCAAGGGATCACGGTTGCTCCAACGGTCTGGATCTGGAGCGCTTGAACTGGGGTAACTACGACCTCATCGTGATCGATGAATCGCACAACTTTAGAAACGGAGGGGAATACTCCGGAGAAGATGGAACGAGGGAAAACCGCTATCTCATATTGTTGAATAAGGTAATACGCACCGGCGTCAAGACGAAGGTTCTTATGCTGTCCGCTACACCGGTCAATAACCGCTTCTACGATTTACGTAACCAGTTGCAGCTTGCATACGAGGGCAACGCAAGCCTGATAAACGAAAAGCTCAACACGGCAAAGCCGATTGATGAAATATTCCGCAGCGCCCAAAGAGCATTTAACGTGTGGAGCAGCTTTGAACCGGAAAAAAGGACAACATCGGCACTGTTGAAAATGCTTGATTTTGACTTCTTTGAGGTGCTGGACAGCGTGACCATCGCGCGATCCCGCAAGCACATTGAGAAATATTATAACATGGATGAGGTCGGAACATTTCCTAAAAGACGCAAGCCGGTTTCGTTGCGGCCGAATCTTACAGATTTAAACTACGCCATAAACTACAATCAAATATACGATGAGCTTATGAAGCTGAATCTCTCGGTTTATATACCGACGGATTTTATTTTTGAGAGCAAGTGGGAAAAATATGTTGACCCTGACGTTAACATCAACCGCGCCGGGCGCGAGCAGGGTATTCGCCGTTTAATGAGTATTAATCTTTTGAAGCGTTTGGAAAGCTCCGTCTATTCTTTCAGGTTGACGCTTCAGCGCATCAAGAAACTGATTGATGATACAATCGCTGAAATTTATTTATTTGAGGCCGGCGGCAACGCTGACGTTGAAGTGACTGAGTTCAACGAGGACGCGGAATTCGACTATGATGATCAGAACTCGGATTTCTTTACCACCGGAAGAAAGGTAAAAATCGACCTTAGAGATATGGACTACGTCAGCTGGCGGGCAACTCTTCAGGAGGATTCCGACCTGCTGGAGCTGCTGGCTCTCATGATTGCCGACATAACGCCGGAGCATGATACAAAGCTGCAGACCCTGTTGAAATTGATATCTGATAAAATCGATAATCCTATTAACGCAAACAATAAAAAAGTACTTGTGTTTTCCGCATTTTCAGATACTGCCGAGTATCTATATCAGAATGTCAGTAAAGTTATAAAAGAAAAATACGGCCTTGATACGGCAATGATAACGGGCTCAGTTGATGGAAGGACAACGATTCCTAAGTTTAGGGCGACCTTCAACAATGTCCTGATTTGCTTCTCGCCGATATCAAAGGACAAGGATCTTTTTATGTCAAATTCGACAGACCAGATCGACATACTCATAGCTACCGACTGCATCTCCGAAGGTCAAAACCTTCAGGATTGCGATTATCTTGTGAATTATGATATCCACTGGAACCCTGTTCGTATTATCCAGCGGTTTGGCCGTATTGACCGTATCGGCAGCAGGAATGCGGAGATCCAGCTTGTGAACTTCTGGCCGGATTTGACGCTGGACGATTACATAAACCTGAAAAGCCGCGTAGAAACCCGCATGAGGATATCTGTTATGACCTCCACCGGAGATGACGACCTTATCAACGCGGAAGAAAAAGGTGATCTCGAATACCGCAAAGCGCAGCTTAAACGGCTACAGGAAGAAATAGTTGACATTGAGGATATGTCCAGCGGCATTTCCATCATGGACCTGGGGCTAAATGAATTTCGACTCGATCTGTTGGACTATATTAAAAATAACGGCGATTTGGACAAGACTCCCTTCGGCCTTCACGCCATCGTTCCGGCAAAGGAAGACGCGCCTCCCGGCGTTATCTTCGTGCTGAAGAATATAAACGGCGGCGTGAACATCGATAGTCAGAACAGGCTTCACCCGTTCTATATGGTATACATAGCCGACGATGGAGAAGTGATATGCGATCATCTCTCTCCCAAAGAAATGCTGGATAAAATGCGGTACCTGTCCAAAGGTCGGACAACACCCTTGACAAACCTGTGCCGTGCATTCAATCAGGAAACCGATGACGGACGGAATATGCACCGCCTTTCGGAACTTCTAAGCGACGCGATCAACTCCATCATTGACGTCAAAGAAGAAAGCGACATCGACAGCCTGTTCAGAAGCGGAGGCACCTCTGCCCTGAATACGAATATAACGGGACTGGACGATTTTGAATTGATATGCTTTCTTGTAGTGAGAGGTTCTTCCCATGATTGAATTACCAAGAGGAACAGTATTTAACCGTCGCATCCCCAAACAGAAATTTTACGAAAACTTATCCGTTAATGCGGAGCTCAAGAGAGTTTTCGTAGAACAGATCAATATGATTTACTGGAAGCACAAGATTTGTCCCAGCACGGCCAATATTGCTGCCGGTGAAACTGTGTCAGAGATCGAAGTGATAGAGATACGTTTAAACCAGAGCAGCCTTGATAAACGCGTTCTGCAGTTGATTGACAGAGAAATCCCGTACCATATTCTTTTTTTGCTAACATATGAGAATCGGGCACAGGCGTGGATGGGTTATAAAGAACAGAGCCAGGGCGGCACGGCAGCCTTTAAACCCGGTACTTATTTCAACACGCCGTGGGTGAATTCTGATGAATTATCTCTCCGGTTGAACGGACTGAATATGGATGCCGTCTATGAAGGCTTTATCCGCCAGATAGCAGGAAAGAGACTGGAGAGCAAGCCCGGAATCGATTTAAAGGAGGCGGTTGCCAGAAATGCGCAGCGGCTAAAGCTGCAGAAGGAGATTGCCGCTTTGGAAAATAAAGTGCGAAGGGAAAAGCAGTTTAATAGGCAGGTTGAGCTTAATGGTGAGTTGAAGCGGTTGGTAAAAGAATTGGAGGAATTATTGTGAAAGTAGAGCTTATTATAGCAATATTGAGTACTTTTACATCAATTATGACTTTGATTATTACAAACTATTTTTCAAAGCGTAATCAACTTAAATTTGATGAAAGAAAGCTAAAAGAAGAATACTATATTAATTATGTAAAAGCACTAAGCGAAAACGTATTATCAATAGATTTTAATGGGGCCAGGAATAGCATCTCTGACGCGCAAAATAAACTTCTCTTAGTTGGAAGTGGAGAGGTTGTAAAAAATCTAATGATTTTCCATGATGCTGTTAAGCCATCTGCAAAAGTATTGACAGGAGAGGAACACGATTTATTACTAACAGATCTGCTTAAATCAATGAGAAGTGATTTATCTAACGACAGAAAAGTAAACAACCTTTACCCAATAATACATTTAACAGGAATAGAACCTTACAATAAAATGGAGGAAGAAATTAATGCCAGATAAGATGAAATTTGAAACACCTGATCTTACTGTCGAGAACGTGGATAAAATAGCAGAGCTTTTCCCCGGAGTGGTTACTGAGGGGAAGATTAATTTTGATTTGCTGCGCTCTTTGCTGGGGGATGAGGTGTATGGGGATGAGGCTTATGAGTTTACCTGGGTGGGGAAAAAAGCCGCGATTGCCGAAGCGGGACGGCCTATTCGCAAAACCTTGCGTCCCGTTGTTGAAGACGAAACTACACCGACAGGTACAGACAGCACAGGTAAACCTTATTGCAGCAGCGGCAGTAAAAACTGGGATGCTACAGAGAGCCTTTATATAGAAGGAGATAATCTTGATGCGCTGAAACTTCTCCAAGAGAGTTATCTCGGCAAGGTAAAGATGGTTTATATTGATCCTCCATACAACACGGGCAACGATTTTGTTTATAGGGATAACTTCACGCAGGGCAAGGATGAATATGATGAGGAAGTGGGTGTCTATGATGAGGATGGTGATCGTCTATTCAAGAATACCGAAACCAATGGGCGTTTTCACTCCGATTGGTGTAGCATGATTTATCCGCGGCTCGTGCTGGCGAGGAATCTACTGAGAGATGACGGCGTAATTTTTATCAGTATCGATGATAATGAAGTTGACAGCCTTATGAAATTGGGGAACGAAATCTTTGGAGAGGTCAACTTTGTTGCGTGCTTTCCGTGGAGAAAACGCACAGCAAAATCTGACGTTCCTTTTGGTGTTTCTCAAGACTATGAATGGTTTGTAGCATACGCCAAGAGTGCAAAGTTTAGGGCGTGTATTGAAGGTGGCACGCGAAAATATTTTGAGACCGATGATTTACCTGGTAGACCTTGGCGTATCCACGACCTTACTACACAACGTTCTGCTCAGGAACGTCCAAACAGCAATTATACAATGGTCAACCCAAAGACAGGTGATGGATACCCGGTAAATCCTAACAGAGTTTGGGCCGTTACAATTGATACTTTTGACAAATATTATTCGGATGGCAGGATAGTTTTTCCCGGCGACTATAAATTCCTGAACATTTCAAAACCTGTGTTTAGATACTTTAAAGAGGAAGATAAACAAAAATCTGGCGATCTATTTGGTTTCATTCCATTAAGCACTAATCTGCCAAGTGAAATTGGGATGTCGCAAGATGGAACAAAAGATTTTAATGTTCTGTTTGGTAACAAGAGCTTTGCATATCCAAAGCCCGTAAGGCTTATAGAATATTTGATAAAATCTGTGACGACGACAGAAAAGGAGGCTGTAATCCTAGATTTTTTCTCCGGCTCAGCCACAACCGCTCATGCTGTCATGCAGCTCAACGCCGAGGATGACGGCAAGCGCAAATTTATTATGGTGCAACTCCCCGAAGTGTGTGCGGAAGAGACGGAAGCTGCGAAAGCCGGATACCAGAACATCTGCGAAATCGGCAAGGAGCGCATCCGCCGCGCCGGTGAGAAAATTAAGGAAGAAGCCGGACTGACGGCACAGAACCTCGACATCGGGTTCCGTGTCCTAAAGCTGGACGACACCAACATGAAAGAGGTTTACTACGCTGCGGACGAATACACGCAGGACTTGCTTGCCGGTATGGAGGATAACATTAAAGATGACCGTACCGACATGGATTTACTTTATGCCTGCCTGCTGGATTGGGGCCTGCCTCTTTCCATGCCGCATACCCATGAAGCGATAGACGGCTTCACCGTGCACACGTATAATGACGGCGATCTCATTGCCTGCTTTGATAAGCACATCAGCGATGCGGTAGTCAAAGAAATCGCTAATCGTCAGCCCCTGCGCGCCGTATTTCGCGACAGCAGTTTTACCAGCTCCCCCGAAAAAATCAACGTGGAAGAAATCTTTAAGCTGCTTGCGCCAGGCACCAGCGTGAAAGTGATTTAAGGGAGGCGAGGATTTATGGCAAAGAAAAAGAAGAGCGACATCACCATCCGCAGCTCTGCCGCTGAATATCTGACTTTTGTGGCTTCAACGGGAGATAATCAGGACAGCTTTGAAATGCGTTATGAGGATGAAAACATCTGGCTTACACAGAAGATGATAGCTACATTGTACGATGTGGAAATCCATACAATTAACTATCATATCAAAAAAATATTCAGAGATTCGGAGCTTGAAGAAAATTCAGTTATTCGAAAATATCGAATAACTGCCCCTGATGGAAAGAGTTATGACACCAATCATTACGCCCTGCAGATGATTATAGCTGTGGGGTTTAAAGTCAACTCTGAAAGGGCCGTGCAGTTTCGCAAATGGGTTAATCAAATTGCCAGGGACTATACGATTAAAGGTTGGGTTATGGACGATGAGCGAATAAAAAGAGGTTCCTACCTGACTGACAAATATTTTGACGAACAACTTGCAAGGATCAGGGAAATCCGAGCAAGCGAACGGAAGTTTTATCAAAAAGTAACCGACTTGTATGCAACTGCGATTGATTATGACAAAAATGCCAAATCGACGAAACGGTTTTACGCAACAGTCCAGAATAAAATGCACTATGCCGTTCACGGACATACCGCGGCAGAGCTTATTGTTGACAGGGCAAATAGTGAAAAAGCACATATGGGATTAACGTCATGGCAGGATGCCCCGCACGGTAAAATCAAAATAACAGACGTCTCTATCGCTAAAAATTATTTGTCTGAATTTGAGCTTGGACAGTTGGATCGTCTGGTCACTTCCTACTTAGATTTTGCCGAAAACATGACGCGGCGCAAGATTCCTTTAACTATGCAAGATTGGGAAGCGCGTCTTAGCTCTTTTATTGAAATGTTTGAGTATGGATTGCTAAAGGATGCAGGGAAGGTGTCCTCAGAAATAGCAAAACTCCACGCTGAAACTGAATTTGAAAAATACCGCATTATTCAGGACAGGCTTTTTGAATCCGATTATGATAGGTATATTCGCGATCTTGAAGAGCAGGCCAGGAAGATGGGTGGCGAAAAATGAAATTGCAGTTTAAGCACCAAAAATTCCAGGCGGACGCGGCAAAAGCTGTGTGTGATGCGTTCGCTGGACAGCCGTATCTCACTCCCAGTTATATGATGGACAAGGGATATGTAGAAAATGAGCAGGTGAGCATGGGTGAAGCGGAACGCTTCACCGGATTCGGCAACTCTAAGCTCATATCGGAATTAAACGATGGAGCAATCCTTGAAAATATTAATAAAATTCAGCGAAGCAACCAGATCGAGCCTTCCAGGCAGTTGGAAGGTCGATATAATCTGACGGTGGAAATGGAAACCGGCGTCGGGAAGACTTATACATACATCAAAACCATGTACGAACTTAACAAGAGGTACGGCTGGAGTAAGTTTATCATTGTCGTGCCCAGCGTCGCTATTCGTGAGGGCGTGTATAAGTCGTTTCAGATTACCGAGGAACATTTTGCGGAGGAATACGGGAAGAAAATCCGCTATTTTATCTACAACTCTGCCCAATTAACGGAAATTGACCGTTTTGCTTCAGACAGCGCCATTAACGTGATGGTTATCAACTCTCAGGCATTTAACGCCCGTGGTAAGGACGCCCGGCGTATCTATATGAAACTGGATGAGTTCAGAAGCCGCAAGCCCATTGATATCCTTGCCAAAACAAACCCGATCCTGATCATTGACGAGCCTCAATCGGTGGAGGGCGCGGCTACGAAAGAACGCCTGAAAGAGTTTAATCCGCTGTTTACACTGCGTTATTCGGCGACTCATAAAAAAGACAGTGTTTACAATATGATTTATCGCATGGACGCCATGGAGGCATACAACAAGAAGCTGGTCAAAAAAATTGCCGTTAAGGGCATATCCGTCACCGGCAGCACCGCGACGGAAGGATATGTGTATCTGGAAAGTATTAATCTGTCCAAGGGCAATCCTACTGCCACCATTGAGTTCGATGTCAAAGGAGCAAAAGGAACTCGGAAGATAACGCGGATTGCCGGTGAACGATATAATCTTTACCCTAATTCCGGGGAACTGGCTGAATATAAAGACGGGTATATTGTATCGCGGATCGATGGCAGAGACAGCTCAGTTGAGTTCGTCAATGGAATAAAGCTATTTGCAGGGGACGTCATAGGCGCGGTCAGTGAGGAGCAGCTCCGGCGCATTCAAATCCGCGAAACGATTCTTTCCCATATCCAACGAGAAAGACAGCTGTTCTATAAAGATATTAAGGTGTTGTCACTTTTCTTTATCGATGAGGTTGCCAGGTATAAACAGTATGACGATGCGGGGCAACCTTACAATGGCCTGTATGCTGATATGTTCGAGGAGGAATACAGGCAAGTCATCGAAAATCTCCAGACGGAAATGGGAGACGGGGATGTGTATCTGAAATATCTTGATAAGATTGCCGCCGAAGAGACTCATGCAGGATACTTTTCAATAGATAAAAAGAGCCATCGTATGGTAGACAGCAAGCTGGGAGACAGAAGAGAGCGCACCTCCGATGACGCGGACGCCTATGATCTGATTATGAAAAATAAAGAGCGTCTTCTGGATCGCCGTGAGCCGGTGAGATTTATATTCTCCCACTCTGCTCTGCGCGAAGGCTGGGATAATCCGAATGTGTTTCAGATATGCACTCTTAAACAGAGCGGCAGCGACGTGCGCAAACGGCAGGAAGTCGGACGAGGTTTAAGGCTGTCTGTAAATCAAAATGGGGAACGCATGGATACCAACCTGCTGGGCGAGGATGTTCACAACGTGAATGTGCTTACCGTCGTAGCTAATGAAAGCTATGACAGCTTTGCCAAGGGGCTTCAAACCGAGCTGGCCGAGGCCGTAGCTGACCGTCCGCGTATAGTTACGATGGAACTCTTTAAAAATAAGGTGATTAAGGACGCCGAGGGAGCTGAACAAGTCGTTGATATTGAGCTTGCTCAGATTATTTTTGAGGGACTTATTACCAGCGGGTATGTAAAGAAAGGTATTCTCACAGATAAATATTATGAGGATAAGAAAACCGGCAGCATCAAAATAGCAGATGAGGCGGCGGATTGCAAAGAGTCCATCATTGCGATTCTTGATTCAATCTATGACAGCCGAGCCATGCAGCCTGAGAACGCGAGGAAAAACAATGTTGAGCTAAAGCTGGACAAATCCAAGCTGGGTTTACCGGAGTTTCAGAAGCTTTGGGGAAATATAAACGCTAAGTCCGTTTATGTAGTGGAATTCGATCAGGATGAATTGATTAATAAGGCGATCGAGGCTCTGAACCGCCATCTTCGCATATCAAAGATATTTTTCAAAGTCGAGTCTGGTGCCATGACCGATATACAGTCGCGGGAACAACTGCAGGAGGGAACTGCTTTTTTCAAAGAAGAGAGCTCCGTCTATAAAACGGCGACGGCATCCAACGCAGCTGTTAAATATGATCTTGTTGGAAAAGTTGTCGCTGAAACCGGGCTTACAAGAAAAGCTGTTGTAAACATTTTGCGTGGTATTGAGCCAGTTGTTTTCAGTCAGTTCGCCAACAATCCTGAAGAATTTATCATTAAAGCAGGGCAGATTATCAACGAACAAAAAGCAACAACAATCATTCAGCATATCACTTACAACAAACTGGATTCTGTCTACGACACCACAGTTTTCACCGAGCCGACATTAAAAGGACAGCTTGGCGTTAACGCCATGGCTGCCAATAAACATTTATATGATCATATTCTCTACGACTCGGCAAACGAGAGAACTTTCGCGGAAAATCTTGATACCAGCGGCGAGGTGGCGGTCTATGTGAAATTGCCAAAAGGCTTTTTCATTAATACCCCAGTAGGCAAATATAACCCGGATTGGGCTATAGCCTTTTACGAGGGCAAGGTTAAGCATATTTACTTTGTAGCAGAAACAAAGGGCTCTATGTCTTCACTGCAGCTTCGAGATATAGAAAAAGCAAAGATTCACTGTGCCAGCGAGCACTTTAGGGCGATCAGTACGGATTCGGTTGTGTATGATGTGATTGATAGCTATGCGGCATTGTTGGACAGGGTGATGAGTTAGAGGAGCAAAGATTTGAGGAAAGAGATAAAAGAGGCACTAAACAAGGGATAGATAATATTTCCCACAGATTCTATAATTCTATAACCAAATGATCGTAAGAGGAGGTAAACCATGTCTCTCCCAAGCAAAAAAACAGTTACTTGCCCTCATTGTCAGGCTGCTTTCACTGTCACAATGTGGAACAGCGTGAATACAAATCTCTCTGCGGATTTGCGGAGCAGGATTATCAGTGGTGAATTTTTTGAAGCTAAGTGCCCCGTGTGCGGTTTTATCCCTCATTTGGAGTACGATACTCTCTATCACGATATGAAGCATGGTGCTATGATTTGGGTTATACATGAACATGAAAGTGGATGTGCAGATACAGTTGGGGATGTTTTCGAAACAAATTTGCTCGAAGGATATATGATACGGGTTGTTAAAAATATGAACCAGCTGCGTGAAAAAGTCGCCGCATTAGAAGCCGGCCGCGATGATCGCATTATCGAGCTATGCAAAGTATATCTAAAATATACATTAGAAAAACAACTGCCAGATTTCAAAACGGTAAACGCATTTTACACATATTCCAGTGGTAAAGAAATGGTATTTTTTTATGATGATAATGGGAAGGAGCTACAATGCTACTTGGAAGATAACATTTATCAAAAGATAGCTTCTATATTTGCAACTGCTCTTTTAAATATAGAAGGTGAAATATATACAATATATGATGCCGAATGGGCAGAGGAATTCTTTGAATCTGCACCCAAAGATGATATTTAGAAGAGGATCCTAATCGAACTCCCCAAGTCTAAAAATATCATGATAGATCAATTTACGGCAGACTTCATGTCAATGACGCCTGCTAATGACACCAATGGCACCGATGTGGCACCAATCATCCAATCTCGAATGAGTTTGAGGACAACGGCATGACTATCCAAACTACATTATTTTCTGCCTGCGAAGAATCCGGCATAATCCGGCAGTGCCGAAATACCGAATCAGAGCCTGATGGTTTCAGAAGAAGCAACAATGGCGCTATAACCGCCAATGTGGAGATGATTGCGGCGTTAGGGGAATATGATATCAAGGCTGAGCGGACGCCGGACAGTTTGAATTGCCGGAATTGAAGCTACTTGTGGACGCTGTGCAGAGTTCCCGTTTTATTACCGCGAAGAAGAGCAACGAGCTGATTAAGAAGCTGTCCGCCCTTACCAGAGCTCATCAGTCCAGAGGACTGATGCGGCAGGTGGTGGTGACGAGTATCCACGAACTGTGTATTTCTTCTATCAATCACTTAATAAATACAAATCTTCTTTGCTGAAGGAAAGCCAGGCTGTGTCTCCGGGTTCAAAAAAGGCCGGGTGGTCAAACAGGACATCCACTGTAAGTATCACCTGATTTGCCGCCGCGTGGTAGCGTATGACGTTTCCCTGGGGGATGCGGTCTTTAACAACGGCCTGTATGGAATAGCCTTCTCCGGTTTGCTTGGGGACCTCTGACCGCAGAGAAATTAATTCGGGGCGTATCACAACCGTCTCTGCGGGGCTGTGGGTGCCGGTGAAATTTTTAAAATCTTCCCGACTCAGAATATTGTTGTTTCCCATAAAGCTTGCCGCGAATTTGGTTTTCGGCCTTGCGTACAAGTCCAGAGGGCTTCCGGACTGTTCGATAACATACGTATTCATTAAGTGAATAGTATCCGACAGGGTCATGGCCTCGTCCTGGTCGTGAGTAACGAAAATTGTGGTCATTCCCAGCTCTTCGTGGATCTCGCGGATTCTCTGCTGCAATGTTTTTCGCAGTTTCGCGTCAATGGCGGAGAATGGTTCGTCCAGAAGAAGCACCTTCGGCTGAGTGACCAGACAGCGGGCCAGAGCGACCCGCTGCTGTTCACCACCGGAAAGCTGCGAGGGATATTTCTTCTCGCTGCCCTCAAGGTTTACCATTCTGAGAGCGTTATTCACCCTCTCTTTTATGGCGTTGGGAGGAGCTTTTTTCATTCTGAGCCCGAAAGAGATGTTGTTGAACACCGTCATCGTGGGAAACAAGCTGTACTGCTGAAAAATCATGCCCACGCTCCGATCCTTCGGATGCTTTGCCGTAATATCGTCGTCGTCCAAAAAGATGCGTCCGCTGTCGAGAGGCTCCAGCCCTGCCAAGCACCGCAGAAGGGTGCTTTTTCCACAGCCCGAGGGCCCCAGCAAAGTTACGAAAGATCCTTTTTCGATGGACAGGCTGAACCCGTCAAAGATAGGCTGGTTTCCGTAACTTTTCCGGATATTCTCAAATAGAATATAAGGCAAGATGTCTCCCTCCTGTTTCTAAAGATGTAAATAAATGAGTAATGTTACTGCTGAGCCAGAGCATTCTTCACAAACTGGGTCTGTACGATGTCTTCATAAGGAATACGCTCTGAGATAAGGCCCTGCTCATAGCAGAATTTTTCTACAGTGGCATAACCCTCGGGATTGATTTCTCCGGTCTTGGAGAAGGAAGATTTCAGCGCCTCCAGCTTCAGAGTCAACTCATCTGTGCTTATACCCTCAAACAAGGGGGCGAGCAATTCGGCCAATTCCTGAGCACTGTGTTCATCGATCCATTTTAATGCACGAACCGACGCATTTGTGAAGGCCTGTACGGTCTCCGGATTATTATCGGCAAATTCTTTCGTGCAGGTTACGATGGCGGTCTGGCAGTACTCCGAGCCGTAAAGCTCCTTGTGAGTGGCGGGGTCGGTGGCGTCTATCAGGATGTTGGCTTCCGGTACGGCAGCAAGAAGGGTGTGCTTCTCATAGATGTCAAAGAATATGCCATCCAACTGCCCTCTGCCGAAGGACCCGATGGAGGCGCCATATTCCATATTCATGATGCTTACGTCGTTTTCACTCAAGCCTGCGCTGGCCAGGAGGGACAGCACGAAAGAGTGGGGAGCGGATCCGGGGCCGCCGGCGAAGATCGTTTTGCCTTTAAGCTGCTCCACTGACGTGATATCCGGCTGGGTGGCAAAGCCGTACACTCGATTGTCGGCGTTTGTGAGGATGAAATAAGATGCCATCCCCTCGTCATATCCCCGCATTACAGGCTCTGCCGAGAGCAGGCTGAAATCCGAATCCCCGGCGTGCATACCCTGGAAAGCGATGGGGCCGTCTTTGTAAACCGCGTATTCCACATTCAGGCCTTCTTCCTCAAAGTAGCCGAGCAAATCCGCCACATAGGTGGAGGCCCAGTCGATACCGCGGAATTCGGAAACCGTAACCGTAGTCAAGTTGCCGGGGTCCTCGGATCCTGGACCGGGATCGGGGGACTCCGACGAACTGCCGCAGCCCACCAAAGCAAATAGCATTATCAGCGCTAAGACAAATGCCGTGATTTTTTTCATTGTTAGTTCTCCTCTTTTGTTTTATTTATTATGGAAGTTCCGTCTTTTCTCCGACGTTCAGCGTGCTTGCCGGACGCCATTTCAGCAGGAACTTTTCCAACTTTCCAAGGCCCCAATTCATCAGCATGCCAACCAAAAGCAATATAGTGATGCAGGACATGACCCGGGTAATCATGAAATAGGATGAGGCATAGACAACCATCCAGCCAAACCCGGCGGAGGCGCCCATGTATTCACCTACAATGGCGCCGATGAGGCTGGCGCCGAGGCCTGTACGTACACCGCTCAGAATCCAGGGGGTACAGCTGGGTAATACTACATACCAAAGGGTCTTTAGTTTGCCGGCCCCCAGCAGATTGGCCGACTCTACCAATTTTGGCTCCATGTTCATTACGGCGCCATAGGTAGCAAAAAAGACCACGAAAAATACCATTAAACCGGCGAGAAACACTTTAGAGGTAAGCCCCAGCCCGAACCAAAGGATGTAGACAGGAGCCAGAGTAAGCTGGGGAATGCCGTTCAGAGCCGCAATGATTGGTTGAAAAATACGGCCCAGAGTACGGAACTGGCCCAGAAAAACTCCTATGACAATGCCGGCAACACTGCCAAAGAGCAGACCGAGCAAGGCTTCCTGCAGCGTTACTGAGGCGTGCTTCCAAAGCTCGCCGCTCAGTGTAAAATCAATAAGGTCTTTCAGTATCTCAGTGGGATAACTCGTATAGTAGGCGCTTATGCGCCCCGAGAGTACAACCCACTGCCATAAAGCCAGGAAAGCCAGAATAATGGCGGCGCGGATGCCCATGATGACATATTTGTTTCGAATTGTCATAGCAGCGTCCTTTCTTATTTGAAACGGATAAAATAAGCTTCGTCATCCTGAATGCCGGGGTCGGGTAATTCGTTTTTCTTGATATTCCGGCGAATAACATCCTTTGTTTTATTTGGTTCAGCGCCATTGATGCTTTGATATACGCCCTCGCAGGTTTTAAGAAACCGTTCATATGGCAGTCCGATACATACTTCATCCTCACCCCAACCGGCCAAGTGCCGGGTTCCGGCACAAAAAAAGGAAACATTGATGGTATCCGCCTGGAAGGGGAAAGCGGTACATTCCGCGCATACGGCTTGGTTTCCCGCAGTTTTGAAAGCTGTATTGGTGCCATAGTAATAGGTATATCCCTGGATAATCCGCATGGCATTATAGGAGTTACAGACGATGAGAACCACATCCGGCAGATTTATGCAAGTAGATAGGGGCTGTACGGCAATTCCATACACCGGGTTGCACAGAGTGATTTGCTGCGCCACTTGTTTCGCCACCTGCTGATTTTCGTAAAGGCCAAAGCAGGAATACTCCTCGCCGGATAAGAAATCCGGAGAAGGAGGTTCCAGCCCCAGGGCTCTGGTACCACCATCGCAGGCGTGCTGCGCCAGACCGGACTTCATAGCATACCCATGGGTAGCCAGTTTCACCATGACGCAGTAGGACGTTTTGGCCCTGGCTGTTTCCAGAGGGTAACTGTCATAGTCAATCTGATCGGGTAAAAAAGTAATGCCTACCACCTGCCGCTGTAAAGAAAGAGCGGCGGTGAGTTTAGAAAGCGCCAGCTGCATATTATCTCCTAAATATCTAATCGTTTTGCATACCCTCCATGGGTAATTGTTTCTTGTAAAGTGAGGGGATCGCACATAGAAGGATACAGAAAAGGACAATGTGTGTAAAATTGATATTTTCAATTGAAATGAAATGGATACAGAGATTTTCTATACATTTATCAATATAAATTCAGATGACTGATAATAGCGAGAATTTAGGCGCATTGCAGCCTCTCTCTTTACCAAATACCAAATTTTACTTCATTCCGAAATTAAAGAACAAGCCATGTCATGATAATTCCGACGCCTGCCATGGCGGCATTGATGATGCTGTGCATCATCATGGAATAGACAACACTGCCGCTTTCTCAGATTGGTCCACCGGCTTTAAATAGTATTGCTCTGCGATCTATAATCTTTCCTGGGGAAGTGTTTCTCGAATTTTGTGTGGATTTTATTATAATGCCAATATTGGTATCGGTAAAGAGCGTTGCAGTATTGAGCTATGGCATTAACCCCGAGCCGTAAAAACAAAACACGCCCCGGACTAAGAAAGCCCAAGGCGTGTTGTCCTGTATTTACTTTTAGTCGTCAATCCCCACCATTACGGAAGTCGCCTTAATAATAGCGTAGGCTTCAGAGCCAACTTTCAGGTCTAATTCCTTGACGGCCGCCAGGGAAATAGTTGAGGTAATTTCGTTGCCATTGCCGATATCCAGGACAACAATGGCGTTTACGGCTCCTTCGTCAATGCGGACGACCTTGCCTTTCAGTTGATTGCGTGCGCTTATTTTCATTTTAATTATCCTCCTGTTTCGTTTCTATGATAAACTTTAAAAGTAGATTTATGAATATAATATACCCTCTTAAATGCGGGCTTAAATCAATTAGGAAGAAACACCAGAGTGAAAATCAAAATATAACTTGAAAATTAGTAAAAATATTGTTATCATTACAATAAAATACATAAACCGGAGAGCCTATGGATAAATACACTGTTTTAAAACGATATTTTGGACACGCCTCTTTTCGTGACGGGCAGGAAGAGCTCATCGACGCCGTTCTTGAAGGGCGTGATTGTTTTGGGATTATGCCTACGGGAGGAGGCAAGAGCCTCTGTTACCAGGTTCCGGCGCTGATGATGGAAGGAGTCGCCCTGGTTATCTCGCCGTTGATTTCCCTTATGAAGGATCAGGTGGCGGCGCTGGATAACGCCGGCATCAAGGCTGCATTCATCAATAGCTCCCTCCCCCCGGAACAGCTTAAAGAGGCCTACAGAAATATGCGGGCCGGTGCGTACAAAATTATATATGTGGCTCCGGAACGGCTGAGCGGCGACGGCTTTGCCTCTATTGCCCGGAGCCTGAACATATCACTGGTTGCCGTGGACGAGGCTCATTGCATTTCCCAATGGGGGCAGGACTTCCGGCCCAGTTATTTGCGGATCGTGGATTTTCTGAAAAAACTGCCTCGGAGACCGGTGCTGGCGGCTTTTACCGCTACGGCTACAGAGCAGGTGCGGGAGGATATTCTGAGAATTCTGGAGCTGCGCCAGCCCTTGTGCGTGACAACGGGATTTGACCGGCCCAACCTTCGTTTTGAGGTCATGCGGCCGAAGAGCAAGATGACCACACTACAGGCCCTGATTGCAGAGCGCCGTGATAAATGCGGCATCATTTACTGCGCCACCAGAACCGCAGTGGAGAAGGTCTGCGCCGGACTGCGAAATGCCGGGATATCTGCCACTCGATATCACGCGGGTCTCTCCGATGAAGAACGTCGCCAAAACCAGGAGGATTTTCTGTACGACCGCTCTGCCGTGATGATAGCCACCAATGCTTTCGGCATGGGCATCGACAAATCCAATGTAGGTTTCGTAATTCACTACAACATGCCCAAAAGCCTGGAAGCCTGCTATCAGGAGGCGGGCAGGGCAGGGCGGGACGGCGAAAGGGCCGACTGCATCTTGCTGTACTCCGCCGGCGATATCCAGACTGCCAAATTTCTCATTCAGAATTCCGGTCAAAACGAGGATATGACCTTTGAACAGAGGGATGCAGTGATGCAGTGCGACTATGACCGTCTGGACGCCATGATCGAGTATTGCAAGACTACCCAGTGCCTCCGGGAGTACATTTTAAACTATTTCGGCGAATCTCTTAAAACCTCCTGCGGAAACTGCGGTAACTGCAGCACGAAGTTTGAAGTGAAGGATATTACGGTGGAAGCCCAGATGATTCTTTCCTGTGTGAAACGCATCAGGGACAAGCTGAGTTACTCCGTAGGGACAACACTGATCATCGACACACTGTGCGGCAGTACAAACCAGCGGGTGCTGGCACTGGGCCTGGACCAGCTGACAACCTACGGATTGATGAAAGGAACCCCCAAGTCCCGGATAAAGGAGTACGCAGAATATCTGGAAACCCAGGGCTATCTGCATGTGGACCCGGCTCACGGCGGCGTGTCGCTAACGTCGTCAGCGGGAGATGTGCTTTTTCGCAAGGAAAAGGTGGAGATGGCTGTACGAGCGACGCCTGCGCCTGAAAAGCGGCGTGGTAAAAAGACAGCCATAGCGGGTACGTCTGAAGCAAACGACCTGTTTAACGCATTGAAATCACTCCGATTTAAACTCGCCCAGCAGGAGAACAAGCCCGCCTATATCATTTTCTCTAACGCTACTCTCGTCGACATGGCGGCGAAAGCGCCGAAGGATATGGTAGAGTTTTTGGAGGTCTCGGGAGTAGGAGAAGTCAAGGCGGAACGCTATGGGAAGGCCTTTTTGGAGGAGATTGCAACGTATGCGACTGGTGAATGAGCGGGGCTGACTATGTTTCAATAACTTTCGATTTTCCTATATTTTAAAATGGCCTCTATGTAATAGCGCAGGGTACCTCTTACGACCTTCAAGGCCAGAGGTATGCTGCGGTAAAATTCAAGACAGGCATTGCGGGCTGTATCTGTAACAGGATACTGTCCGTATTTGGCTTCAACAAAAGTCTGGGTAAGCGCCTGGAATTCATACGTCGGGAAAGGGAAGTCTGACTCTGCCCTTGCAGCGAATTCGTAAGGAGTCATACCCTCTTCCTTGTTCCACCCGTAGCGCGCCAGCATAGAGAGCGCATAACGGTATATGAGGATTGCCTGATCGGCAGGCGCTGCCTGCAGGATGAACCTCTCCTGCCTCTTGTATCGGACGAATTGGACCAGAGCCACTGAAAGCAGGAAGATGAGCGCTAACAAAAATACTGCAGTCAGTAAACAGAAGAAGTTTATGTACTTGAAAATAGGGATAACAGTAGAGCCTGCAGCATCATTTACTTCAATCGTATAGTCGAGAGTATCGGATGATTCCATAGAGAGGAACTCTTCATTTTTGATATCCGGATTTTCAACAGGAGAGGCCTTCTCGGCGACTTCCCCGGGCTTGATGAGATAGAACTTAGCGCTCTCCGGGATGTTAGGGACAAGCAGGCCGTTAAAGAGAAGAGAAACACCTGAAATGACTACAAGGAATAGAACCGCGAGGGTGAGTATATAGGATGGTTTTGCATGCTTCGGTGTAGCCTGATTTTTTTCCGTTCCACGGTATACCTGGCTTATCAGCAATACAGCGATAAAGGCCATGGAAGAAAGGAGAAGGGCGGGATTGATTTCCTCATTGAGCAGATCCCGTATAAAGTACAGGCTGATGTTATACAAAAATAAAGGGATGATAAAAAATCTGGTCAATGAAAGCAGCAGTACCGCAAGTACAGTTGCTAATAAAACCGCTGTTCTCAGAAAGACGCCGTCTATTTGGAGGCTTGTCAGCAATGCAAGTTCCATGATTACAATATGTCCCGCGACGATTAGAGATATGACAATGCGGAATATGGGATAAGCATAATCTTTCATGAGGTGCCTCCTAAATGCTGAGCAAGTTCTTCTGCCACCTCGATAATATAGTAAGGAATCCCATGCTTTTTCAGAAAGGAAAGGGAGGCCTTCTCTTTTCGGGACAGGTAAGAGCGGCAGGAAGATTTGATAAAAAAAAGCACAGGGTATTTTCCCAGCTCTCTGCAGGATAACAGCACCGCCGCCAGTTCCTCCGTCACATTTCCCGTAACAATCAGAACATTGTCCAATGATGAGCTTCTGAGGGAATGCCCCGATACTAACAGCGGCGTACTCGCTCCTTCTCTGCGGGATAAATCCGGAAGAGATCGCATAACTCCCTCTAATGTCTCAAGGTCGGAGGCTACTGATATTTGAGGAATGTTTTCGTGGGTGTAAATCAATTCGACGCAATGGGTATTTGCCAGCGCATGGACTCCGATAGAATATCCGCTTTCCACCACGGCGTCGTATAGGTTCGCCGCATCCTCTATGGATAAACTGGCAGGAACGTGAAAGTCCAGGTAAATAGAGATGCCGTTTACCGCATCCGTTCTGATGATACGGCTCATATACGAAGAAGTGTGAGCGGACAGTTTCCAGTGAATCGTTTTGATAGGGTCGCCGGGAATATATTCCTTCACATCCGTATATTCGTCTGTATTCAGTTTTGATCGTGAGAAGACATCGCAGACCACGGCCCCTCTAGGGATTCGGATTTTGTAAGAGGATACATCGTGCCGCAAAGGTGTGATTTGAATCCCGGTCTCCCACCGGACGGGGATACGAGCGGAAAAGAGATTTAAGAATCCAAAGATCCTCAGCTCTTTTATGGAAATTGTATATCTGCCGATATGCTGCAGGTCGATGGGGATGAAGACACTTTTATCCTCTTTAGGCGCAAGGACGAAATCGTAAGTGTATGAGCCAAGATTCAGATCTTCCGAATTGTCAATGGAAAAGACCACGGTAATCTGCGGGAACACAAAAATGCTGCGGTTTCTCACCACAATCGGGTAATGGAACACTGTACCCCGAGGAAAGGTTTTTTCCGCTTTAGAGGGCATTACCACCTCGTAGCATCTGGTTAAAATCAACATATAACAAGCTGAGACCAAAGCGGTCACAGCAATAAAAGCAAAAGGCAGATAGCTGACGGGAGAGTTGATCAAAATTGCCGGGATTACAGATAGTACTGCGGCGGCAGTATAAAGAATCGTCTTTATGCACATGGGGGCCTCACATAGGAACTTTTACGGATTCAAGGATTTCATGAATGATATCCTTGTCATTTATTTTCTTCATTTTTGACTCATAGGAAAGGATAACCCTGTGCGCCAGCACATAGGGTGCTAAAAATTTTACGTCGTCGGGGAGTACAAAGTCCCTTTCCTCATACAATGCCAGTGCTTGCGTCATCCTATAAAGGGCAATAGATCCCCTGGGGCTGGAACCCAGCGCCAGGTCCTTGTGGGCTCGGGTAGCAGAAATTAAATCCAGTATGTATGACTTCACTTCCTGAGAGACCTTAATATGAGACAGCAAATGGCGTATACGAAGGATATCGCTGCCCTGCACAACAGGCGCCAAGGCCTCCTTTTCCTCTTTGCGCATGGACATGATTTTTAATTCCTCTTCGTAACTGGGATACCCCAGGGAAATTCGGATTTGGAATCTGTCAATCTGCGCTTCGGGCAGAGGATAGGTTCCCAGATTGTCGATGGGATTTTGAGTCGCCAAAACCATAAAAGGCTCCTTCATTTTATAGGTTGACGAATCAATGGTAATTTGTTTTTCTTCCATGACTTCCAGCAGGCTAGCCTGCGCTTTCGCGGAAGCACGGTTGATTTCATCCGCCAGAACAAAATTGCTCATGGCGGCTCCGGGCCGAAATTCAAATTCCCCGGTTTTTTGATTGTATATGGAAAAGCCCGTGATGTCGGAGGGCATGATGTCCGGCGTAAACTGTATTCTGCTGAATTCGCATGAGACAGAGGAGGCGAGAGCTGATACCAGACTGGTTTTTCCCACCCCGGGAATGTCTTCGATTAAGACATGACCTCCACTAACAAGGGCCAAAACTGTTAATTTAGAAAATACTTCTTTTCCAAGAACAACGCTGTTTATATTATTACAGACTTTATGTAAATCATCAGCCGCCGAGGATAAGCTTGGTGTTGATGTTAAATCTTTTGGCATGACTGGCTCCTTTTTTACAACAGAAATTCAGCACCTTGTGTCTGTGGAAACATGATGCCACGCAATTGGTTAGCATACGCTAACCAATTGAAAGAATACCAAACCCGACAGCGTGTGTCAAGGGTGATAAAAATATTTTACGAGTTGACAAAGGGGAGAACGCATGGTAGTTTTAATGTGGTTAGCATACGCTAACTAAAAGTATATACGCGGAGTATATACGCATCGGGCATTTTTCATATACCAACTCATATAGGCAAGAAGGAGCAAAGCATGAACAAAGAAAGGACACGCAGAAGAATACTACCGATTTTAATTGCACTGCTTATCGCCATCGGGTGCTATGCAGGGGTAATGGTCATATATAAAATGACCAACTCCGATACAGTGCAAGATAAAAACCGGATATTAGCGGAGCAGCATAAGGATTTTGAGGAAGAGGAGGAGCAGAATCTGGAAGAAGAAGAGACCATGCCTTCCTCAGAAAATATCCTGTTGCAGGCCGAGGATGGAAAAAATCTGGGTAACAGGAGGGGGAACGCAGGCAATACTCTTCCTGTAAGCAGAGGAGGAACGGATGGGGCGGACGGAATCAGCGGAGGAGAAGGAGATGGAATTCCTGTTCCCGCACCGGCTCCTGAAACTCCTGTAACGCCTGAGGTCCCGGCACAAAATAACAACGTGCGGGAAAATGACAAACCAGAGAAACCCGAAGAGCCGGAGGCTCCGATAGGTCAAAATATCATCAATGTTGAAAAGTCAGGCATCGTAAATGTTTACGGTGTTCATTATGCTGTATTGGCTTTCGGAGACGAAGCCGAAGCTACGGATAGCTATAGCTACTACTTGTCGGGAAAAAAGACTGGCTATGTGACCTATATCGATCTGCCTAAGACAGGGGTTAAAATTGAATTGCCTGATAATAAGGCGAGAACCCTGGAGGTAAGGCAGGGGAATGAATCCCTGGCAGTCATTAAGCTGGGGGCGGTAGGGAGTTCGACCGCAGCGACAAAAAGTGTTTACGATGGGAATCTGGAAATCGCTAAAATAGCGCCGGACACTATCATCGGTGACAGATTGATGTACATATATACTTCCTATATCGCGAAGGTAACGGATGAAAAGGGAAATATTAAAACAACACCGATAAGCGTCTATCCAAAGACTGCGACCATTGCCAAAAACCGGTACATTGGCGTTCTTGCCGCGTCCGGCGGCGGTGGCGGTGGAGGCGGAGATCCCACGCCGGATCCCGGAGCTAAGCATACCAAATACGGATATATTGCTTTTGCTTTTGATATGATTGCCAACTATAGCATTCAAAAGGAATACGACACTATCACCAATCACGGGCGCAGCCTTCTGATGGATTTCGACTCCATGGCAAAGCTGTACGGGTTAAACGCGGACAGAGATAAAAGGGTGCCTTTCAGGGATTTAGGAAAAGAGTCCTTTGAAGCAGCCGGTACTCGGGTAAGCTACAGAGATCTGCCTAAGTATGTCAAATGGATGGAATCCGATGGATCTCTGCTGACAAAAATTAATTTCGAGACCGGAAAGCACGATGACTTTGAAAACGGGCCGGATATTGAGGTCGATGAAGAATTGATGGTGGGGGCCGATTTAAACATTCACCTCTCGGAAGAAAATGAAACATGGTTCTACTCCCTGGCCGACTCCAGAGTTGTCTCCGCCGACGGGCAAGGGCGTAATTTTGACGTAACGACAAGGCTTCTTTCCGGCGCGGAGGGCAGTTTAACCATGAATATTCCCTTCTATTTTAAAGGCTTTGCTGAGCATCCGGGAGAATATGAGCTGGCGCTTACCGCCAAGGATTATAATTCTGTGGTAAAGGCAGCGTTCGCAGTGGTGAATGACCCCATTAGTTTTGCAGTGGAGTGGGATTACCAAGGTAATCTGCTGCTGAAGCATTACTCTTTTGGCTTCGCGGGGGCGATGAGGGATGAGGCGAGGCTTGTTGCCTTCAACTATGACAATCGCCCATTGGAGAAGAGTGAATATACTCTGCCTGACCCTGGCTTCCCGGGATATGGGGGCGCTTATTCCATTAAAGTGGACAGGCGTTTGTTTGAAATCGGCGAGGATCATGAAATATCCATCAAGGTAAGGGGCTATGCGGCCATTCGCCTGACCGTCAGCAAGGAAGATGAGGAAAAGCTGAAGAATCCGCCGGTAGTAACGGTTGGGAAGACCTATCTGGACGACGTGACGGAGTTTACTTTCGAAATATCGGCAGATACGGAGGATCGCGAATGGGAAGGAAACCTCAGATCCATCACCCTCATATTCAATTATAACGACCAAAGGACGAATTATGACGCTCTGCGGTATGCGGACAAAGAGGTGGACGGCAAGGTTGTGGTGAGAATTCCCAAGGAGGCGACGCTTTCCACCAATACCTATGACTTTATTTTCAAATCCAAGGATTATCAACCTCTGACCGTGGCTGCAAAGGTCATCGAAAAAGCCCCTGCAATGCAGGGCGAGTGGCTGGCCAGCGGTAATTTGAAGATTACAGAGAAGGAGGGAGAGAACAGATTCCTTCCTTCCATCGAAAAAATTTATGTGGACGGCAAGCTGATACCTGATACCGATTTTGAAATGATTCGGCTGAACAGGATTATCATGTCTTCCAAACATTTTGAAGCCGGCAAGACCCATGAACTGAGATTCGTACCCAAGTCCTGGGTTTCCTTCGGAGAGGGGATCTTGACTGTGAAAGCGCCGGGTAACTTTGAACCGGCCAGAGAAGCCCCGGTCTTTGAAAGCTATATTGCAAGGCTTTACAAGGATATTTACCTGAGGCCGGCCCAGAAGAATCTGGATTGGGAGAAGAAACTGGTATCCGTGAAGGTGGAGTTGGATACCTTCCGAACAGAAGATGTTACTGCTGAAATCCGCATTCTGGAGGATGGCACTATTGTGCTGCCCCACAGGAGCAACTATAATTCGGTGAAGCGGTTTAACGTCACCATTGAATCCAAAGGATATGAAGAGGTGTATACCCATTTTGAAATGGTCAACGCAGACCCGTTGTATACCCTTGAACAGACCGCTGCCGGCGATGTGCGAATTTCTTTCAGCAGTGCGTCCTCCGAGGTGCAGTACACTCTTGGCTCGGAAATGAAGGAGTTGAAGCTGGATGGCCGGAGACTGGCGATCGGGTCGGATTACATGAGAGACGGGAATTATACCGCCCAGATTTACAGGAAGAACTTTAACGCGGATGGAGAATACACAGTGACCTTTATTCCGAGGCGCGAAACGGATTCGGAGTTCACGCCGCTGAAGTTCGGTTCCTTTGATGTTAAGTTCAGAATGGCTGACGGAAAGCTGATTGTGGACAAAAATCCCGTTCCCCAGTTGAATGTGGAATGGGATCCCCAGACGGATTCCCTGTGGATTAAGGGGGACAGCGCCGACTATATGGAGAATCTCTCCTCCGTAAGGATCGACAACAATCGGAAGGTCAGAGTTTCAGACTATCAGTTGGAGGAGGACGGGAAATCCATCGAGCTCTTCAGGAGCAATTTTGCCAACACCGGCAGGCAGCATATTATTACGCTTTACGCCGAAGGCTATGAGAAGTACGAAGTTATGGTAACCACGCCGGATGTATTCCAGCCGGTCATCAAGGATCCGGAGGATTACAGTTCCTATGAATGGCAGACCGACGGCTCCCTGCTTCTGACTTACATTTCAAACGCCAAGAAGGACTACTCCAAAAAAATAACGGGAATTTTGATCGACGGTGAACCCGTTGTCAGAGATTTGGGGTATGACCTTACCGGATATAAGCTGGAAACCGACTATATAGAGCCGAATAAACTGATCATTGGCCCAAGAAATTGGAAAGAGCATAAATACTATGAGATTACCATCCAGGCGGAGGGTTACAGGGATCAGGTTTACCGCTTCCTCCCCGAAAAGGAATACATCGGCTTGAAGCAGCCGCCTAAGTTCAAACAGGAGATGGCTTACAGCGGTGAAGGCCCCGTCATCGTACTGAAGGCGAAGGACGGCTGGATTGATCCTCTCTGGCTGAAGAGCATCTACATTTTAGATATAAAGAGTTTGACAGGTGAAAAATCTGTGTTGGAGCATGCCTGGCATAACACGGACACTTCGGTTCCGGGGCAATTGACCATCAATCTGGAAGATCGGTATGCTGCCGGAGAAGTGGAACTGGAGATTATAGCGCCGGGCTATGAGTTTGCAAGGATGAAAATCCGAATTGATAAAAAAGCGCCGGAGTTTGAGTCCATCTGGGCAGACAACAGCGTGTTAAAGATCATTCAAGATGGAAGCAACGACAACGCAACCTATTTCGGCGCCTCCGATATGGAGGGAATTCAGATCAATGGGGACTGGCTGGATCCCGGGAAATATACGGTGGAAGCCGGGAAAATCGCCACCTTTGCCAGAGACCTCTTTGAAGGCAGGGCGGGAGAAAGCCTGACATTCACCTTTGCCATGCGTGAAAACAAATTTATAGAATCCGGCAGCTTCACTGTGGAGGTACCGGGAGACATCGGAACCGCCGCGGCGGCTCCTGAGATGGAAACCCTTTCCCTGAACAACTGGGGCGAGCCGCTGCCAATTCGCTATGATGGAGGAGACCCGACGGAAGCCCTGGCATGGCAGCAGAAGATTTACAGGGTTCTGATGGTTCAGGGCGGAAATGTTTATGATGTGACGGACGGCCTTGTATTGAACGCTGACGGCTCAATTGCCATCGGGATAAAGGACGGACCGCTGGTGAATATAACGGCCAACTATGTCTTTACTATCTACGCGAAAGGATATGAGGATGTTTCGCTAACGACGAAGTTCAGGTATAAGAAGGCAGAGGTCTATGTGACAAAGGAAGCGGACGGAAGCGCGACCATCATCGTTCCAAGGACCGAAACGGCAAGGCTGGGGAGCCTGACAAGGCTGACTGCAAACGGCCATGTGGTTGCAGCAACAGACTTCGCCAAGACGTCTGATTATGAGATCCAGCTCAAGAAAAGCTTTTTTGACAACGACGATTATAAGGAAGCAGATGGGAGCTATAGGCTGTCTGTGGAAATGCCCGCCACGGGTTCGTATCCTTCCCTTGAAGTCTCCTTTGACGCAGAGGCTAAGAAAGCTCCTGTAATTGCGGAAGTCGAAGCGCCAATCGAAGGATTCAACAAGAAGGGCGATAAAATTATCATCCAGCTTGCGGCTGACGATCAAGCGTGGAAGGAGGGCATTCGTCTTGTGGAAATCAATCCGGGATATGGAAGCGTATGGAATCGGATTACAGAGTTTGATATTGGGGAGCCAGGCAAATTGGTATTGACACTGGATGCAGATAGAGCCTTCCAAAACTGGAAAATCCGCATTCTGTCCGATGAGTATGAAGCCTTTAGAAATGACCAAGTGCGGCTTATCAAACGGGGACCCGGCCTTGCAAGCCAGTGGCCTAACCTGGAGAAGCTGGTCATTACCCATGACGGCGCTAACGGAAATATAAATTACTTCCGGGATGTGGAAAGCATTTCCCTGGATGAAACACTATTGACGGTGATGAATGACTATACCATTGCCTCGGACGGGAAGAGTATCACCGTCAGCAATCTTTCCACATTTAACGGAGGGACTACACAGCAGCTTCTGCTGAAAACCAAGGCTTCCAGTTTCGTAGAAAGCGTAGGACTGACACTGGAAGTTCCTGAAGGACTTGGAGAATCTAAGCCGGCGCCGGTCATCAGCTTTGTAGGCGAAGTGGTCCTGCACGAAAAGGTGGCGCTGCAATACACAGGGGATGATTTTGAAGACTGGCTTGACGGAATCACAGAGTTTATCATTATAGAGAACAAAGGCACCTCTGTTGTTCCCTGGGATTATGATGGAGTTTATGTGGTGGATGAGGCAAAAAAGCAAATCGTCTTACCGAGACATAGAGAGTATGTCAAATCCTATACCTATACGCTGAAGATAACATCAAAAGGCTATAAGGATGTTTCAGTGGTAATTCCATTCCGGTATGCCAAGCCGGAGGTCACCGCCACAGCCCAATATAACGGGGATATCCTTCTGGAGGTGAAGAGTGGAACCACGAGACTGGACAACGTTGAAGGCTTTATAGTGAACGGGAAAGAACTGGAGAAAACCAGCAGCCTGGTAAAACTTGAGAGAAGTAAAGTTACCCTTGACAGCGCTATCTTCAAGTCGGACAGTGAATACTTCAGTTCCGGCGCCCAGTACAGCGTAGAGGTGCGCTTTGGATCCTCATCCGATTATCCGTCCTTTGACATTTACTTTGAGCACGGAGAGCCGGCTGAGCTGAAAACACCCCCTGTCCTGGCACAAGAAAAGGCTTACAACAACGCAGGGGATGTTCTCATACTGAATTTGAATGAAGAAAATACGGATTGGAAGAATCAAGTTAAAAAGATTGAGCTCCAGAGTGTATCTTTGAGCTGGAATGAAGTGAAAGACTATGATGTCTCGGAGGAAGGCAGGCTGATTATTACCCTGCCAAGCGGATACAGCTCCATGAACAGAACCTACGGGCTTCGTGTTGTAGCGATGGGTTATGAAACGATAGAGACCCAGGTGCGGTTTATCAGGCGCCCGCCTAATGTTTCTGATATTAGCTGGCCCAGCCTGGAAGAGCTGAAGCTGGAACAGGACGGAGCAAATGGAAACAGCGCATACTTCAACAACGTGGATAAAATCTTCGTAGGGGAGGTAGAATTGGCAAAAGGAACCTATACGGTGGAAAACAGCGGCAAGATCCTGAGAATTGGAAAAGCGTTCTTTACCGCCGGTGAGCAGGCAACGATACGGATGATTCCGGTAGAAAGCGCCTACACAGATGAATTAGTGCTTACTGTGGATGTGCCCGAGAACCTGGGCCAGGCGGAAACACCTCCGGAAGTGACCGGGCCTGTGGAATATGTCATACAGGAGGATATTTTGCTGACCCTGCGGGATGCAGGGGATGCAGATGCCCTGGTAGCCTGGGTCGCGGCCATCGATCGCGTCATGCTGATCCGGAGTTCAACGGAAGCCCTGTTTAACAGCGCGGGAGAGCCCTTTGTCCATGAGGATGGTAAACTTGTGTTGCCCTGGATGGGGAGAGGGAGCGTCAGCTATCTTTACACCTATACCCTGAGAATTGAAGCGGAGGGCTATAAGGATATGACGATTCCCAATGTGCAATTTAGAAATGCAAAGCCGCAAATTACCGTTAGTGAGGTCGGTGACAATGTGGTAATTGACGCTGCAGGTTCGACCGCCTTCACATCAGGCACCATTACTATCAACGGCCAAGCTGTTACGGGGGCGGACGGGACCATTGCCGCCCGGAAAATAACCATTGCTAAGGAGAAATTCCAACCGGGGGGCACCTATTATGATTCATTGGGAGGGTATGTTTTAAGGGTTCAGTTTGGCAGCACCTCTTCCTACGCTTCCTTTGAGTATCTTTTCTCGGTGGCATTAGGAACAACGGGCTTGACAGACATGCTGTTACAGGAGTCGGAGGAGGTAGAAGCCTTGCTGCCGGAGCCCGAAGGTGAGGAACCTCCATCTCAGAAACCGGAGATCACAGTGCCTCCGGCCATCGTCCCTGAAGAAGAGGAAGAGGGGCCTGACGCTAAAGAAGAGCCCGAAACAGAGGCTTCTGACGAAGAGGCCGCAGCAGCGGCTTCCGGCGAAGGGGCCATGGCTGAGGAACCGACAGATGCCGGAGATTAAGAAAAACAATCTGAAATAAGAAAATAATCAATGAAGAAAGGATGGGTTCCGCAGTTTTCTGCGGAACCCAATATAATGATATATGAAGAAACGGATTCTTTTATTGCTGCTGGCGTTGTGTCTGCTGATCGTATCCGGGTGTGACGGGAGGATTCAGGACAATCCCGAAATCAAGCCGGTTCACACCAGGGATAATGAGCGGATCATCATTTCCATGGATGCAGCGGTAATTGTTAACCTCTACGGAGAAGGAAATTCGGCGCTTTTGAATCAAATGGAGAACAGGGTCAAACAGCTGGAGGGGCGTTTATCGAAAAGAATCACCGGCAGCGATATTGACAGGCTGAACAGCGGAAACGGGAGCTTTGTCGATGTTTCGTCGGAAACGAAAGAGCTGCTTGAGAGAGCCGTGGAAATCGCGGAAGAAACAAGAGGCGCCTTTGATCCCAGCCTTGGGCGGTTGACGGAGCTATGGAATATCAGTGAAGGTGATGTGCCAGGCAATGAGGAAATTGAGGCTGCCCTTGGAAAAACCGGAACGCGTTTCATCGTGGAAAATGAGGCGGGCGAATTTGCTCTGGAAAATGGTGTGCATATTGATCTTGGCGCCATTGGCAAGGGATATATCGTGGAGTCATTAAAGGACATGGCCTTATCGGCAGGAATTAAAACCGGCATTATTTCGGCTTCGGATTCTTCTGTCGCGGTAATCGGCCCGGAAGAAAAGGGAGAATTCTGGAATATCATGATCCGGGATCCTGACGGCGACAGCAGCGAAGGAGTCGGGATTGTGGCCCTCCGAAACCAGGCTATTTCCAATTCGGGAGATTATGTAAAGTATTTCATAAAGGACGGGCAAAGATACCATCATATCCTGGATCCGAAAACAGGACGGCCCGCGGCGTCAAATCTTCGCTCCGTAATCGTTGTTGCCGATGATTCTGTGATCTGCGACAGCTATTCCACCGCCCTGTTCGTTATGGGACTGGAAAAGGGCATGGATTTTTATGAAAAACATAGGAATTTTGAAGCAATTTTCATAACCTTGGATAAAGGCGTGTATTTGACGCCAGGTTTAAAAGAGCAGTTCCAATTTGACGGAGGAGACAGGGGATATTATTTGGCGGAGTAGCGGGTTTCGATAAATATCGCTAAATAAAGGACCGGGGCATTTCTTTTTTGCCGCGGTCCTGTTTCTACAACCTGTTGATATGTGCTTTGTGTTTCTGCCGGGTTCGGTTATCTGGAAATGGTAGCGATGTGCATTTCCCACTCGGCGTCGTATTCGTATCCCACTTTATATCCCAGCTTCTCAAAATCCCGGACCTTGATAAAGGTCTGGCCCCCTTCGAGAATTCCTGTCATGTCAATCTGCGCGCCGTCGCGGACTACATAGGCTTTTCTGGCGTTTGCGTCCCACTCCACCTTTTCTCCAAAGGCTTCGGATATGTTTCGCAGAGGCACATAAATGCGTCCTTCCTTTATCAGATAGGGCTCTATGCGTATATCCAACTGACTGGAAAAGGGACTTTCCTTCTCTCGTTCATATTCTATGAAGGCTTCGTCCAGGGAACCATCCCACCACGGGGTCCACCATGATATCTCCGCGGAGCTCACAGGATTGTATTTGTTCTCAAGCGCTGTCACTGCCTCTTCCACATCCTCGGCGAATATAATGGAAACCGGAAGATCAATTTCCACGGCCTGAATCGTTAAGGTACTTTCACTCGTTAATGAAAATACCGCGGTACGACCATCCTTTAAAGAGATCTCCTCCTGCTGCCTGTAGGTATTTCCCTGCTTCCGGAGGGTGGAATGGTATTTCAATCCGTTCAGGAAGTCCAGATATCCTGCCCGGTCAGCGCTTATAATAGCCTGCCTCGCACCGGCGAGACTGGAAGCGGTCATTATCTGCATCCGCGGGCCCAACATTTCTTCGAAATACTCTTTGGACTCAGCGATTTCATCCTCATCAAGGAAACCGGAGGCCTCCATAATTTTAAAGGAATACTCCATATATGCTTTTACGATTTTTTCCAGGTTGTCTATCGCGTATTGAAGCACGTCAACAGCAAGTTTTTTCGCCTGCTTGCCGTCCAGGGAAATGGAATATCCGCCGCTGATGCTGCTGACTGTCCCGGTGGAGAATCCGGAAAACGCAGTGGTTAAAAATTTGTAGGCTTCATCGTAAATATATTCATCGAAGGAAAAATCCATCATGGTTTCGAATTCCATTTCATCGAGAAGCCAATCGCCGTAATATCCTATGTAGACATATTCTCTCTCCCCAAAGGCTTTCAGGAGCTCTGTCCGGTATTCCTGACTATAAAAATAGGAATCCCACAGGGCCGGAACAGCATCTTTATAGAAATCGTAAAAACCCAACAGTAAATCCTTCGAGACATAGAGCCCTTCAATGGCGTCATAGTACAAATCGCCCAAAGGATATGCCTTGCCGTCCAACTCAACGTCGAAGTCGGCCTGGAAAGCCATGCCTTCCTTCATGTCCGCCAGCATTTCGTAATGAAGTTCTATTTTCTTAGTCCCTTCCAGACCTGCGAAAGCCAGCTCGCTCTCAAATTCAGAGTCGTACAGATACGAATATGGATTGAGCTCCGCAAGTTTGGCGGATGTTTTCTCCGCCAGGGCTGACAAGGCGTCGAAGTCGATTTCGGCGGTCACTGTACCGCTGGCTTTGTAAGACTCTGATGACAGCTGCCTGGCCATTTCCAGATAAGCCAGTTCCGCCTGTGAGCAGCCGATTAAGGATAACGTCATCATTGCCAAACACAACACCACTGCAATTTTTCTCTTCATTTCTTCCTCTCACTTTCTTATTTTAAATAAGAGCATATACGTTTGGTGCAATTCATCGGCTCGAATTTCAGACGGAACTCCGCTCAGATGAGACGGTGCGGAGTTGTTTCCGTGCCATGCAGTTCAGGATCAGGGACTTGTTGAAATGCCCGCGAGGAACTATCATTATTATGTTATGCTTGATATATTTGGAAGTAGTATATCACAATAAATCCTGGAGAAACAGCTCCCGCAACAAAAAAGAAGTTCGACCCTACCGGAACAATTTTGCCAGACCTTCGGCATATGGAGGCCTGATAACGCCCTTTTCCGTGATAATAGCGGTGATCAGGTCCGCGTCCGTCACGTCGAAGGCGGGGTTGTAGGTTTTAACGCCCTCCGGAGCCATGGGTTTTTCGTACCAGGCTTTATATATTTCTTCACCGGGCCTTTGCTCAATGGGGATATCTTTTCCCGCAGGCGTATTCATGTCGATGGTGGATATAGGAGCGTGGACATAGAAGGGAATCCCGTAGTGTCTGGCAAGGATCGCTACTCCGGAGGTTCCGATTTTGTTAGCGGCGTCACCGTTTGCCGCCACTCTGTCACAGCCCACCACAACGGCGTCGATCCAGCCGTTTTTCATTACGATGGAAGCCATGTTATCACAGATCAGCGTCACATCCACGTCGGCTTCCGTGAGTTCCCAGGCTGTAAGTCTGGCCCCTTGAAGCAGGGGTCTGGTCTCGTCGGCAAATACCTTGAAATCGTAGCCTTTCTCCTGGCCCAAATAAATCGGAGCCAGAGCGGTGCCGTACTTCGCGGTAGCGATGGTTCCCGCGTTGCAGTGGGTCAGAATTCCCATGCCCGGCTTTAAAAGAGTCAGAGCGTGTTCTCCGATTTTTCGGCAGACCTCCTCATCCTCATGGCCAATGGCATCGGCCTCAGTCAGCATGGCCTGCTTGATCTCCGCAATGCTTTTTTTCCTGTTATCCAGAATGCATTGCTCCATACGATCCAGAGCCCAGAACAGATTTACCGCCGTGGGGCGGGAAGAACCCAAATGGGTTTTTACTTTTTTATATTCTTCATAAAATGTGTCGAAATCAGCTGCGGTACTGGACTTCATGCCAAGGTACGCTCCGTAGCCGCCTGCGATACCGATGGCGGGAGCGCCCCTTACCCTCAACTTATAAATCGCCTCCCAGATGCTGTCCGGGGTGGTAAGACGCAGGTATTTTACCTCGTTTGGCAGCAGGGTCTGATCCAGCAGGATCAACTCGCCAGCTTCATCATCAAGCCTCACCGCAGTAAAATCAAAAACGCTTTTCGCCATGGTTTTCATCCTCCTCTGCCTGATTATCATTATCCTTTGACCGGGACAGCTTGTCAAGGAACACAGACTCCGGTTCATGGCTTACCCATGAAAGCGTGAAAAAAGCATATCGAGTCATGGGTTCCCCAAATGGACCTTGGATGTGCAATAAATCCAGTTGTATACCAAACACGCAGTTCGAAGCCTGTTTTGCGGTGAAATCTGTGCAAAAAATCCAGTTATATACGAAGTTGCGGCCAATATATTCCCAAATCGTGTGTACAACTGAAAAAATTGCACAGCTGAGGGTGCGAAAAGAATGAACGCCGATGGACTTTCCGCCAAATCAGCATGAAAGATATCGTAAATTTATTAGTTAGGTATAAATTGGCAATATCCATTATAAGATGAATCAATAAGGGAGGATTGAACCCATGGAAGGTATTTTGACTTTTATCAGGCCGGAGTTGTTTATTCTGGTGGTTTTTTTGTATTGTGTAGGTCTGTTTCTCAAGCTCCATAAAGGTTTTCACAAGAGCTGGATGATTCCGTACATATTGCTGGGGATCAGCTTTGTAATGACCTTGGCTTATGTCAGCATTATTATGGAAGAAGGGTTTTCCCTTTCCGTCCTGGTGGCTGTTATCATTCAGTCCGTATTGATCGCCGCCGTAACTGTCTTTGGAAACGAACTGATCAAGCAGGTTCTGAGAAGAAACGAATAGGAAAGAGGTGGATGACGTGGGAACCGGTATTATCACAGAAGGACAATTGAATTTAATTAAAGAGGTTCGCAAGTTCTGGGAACAACAGGTCATGTGGATGCGGTTCTATATTCAAAGCGCCGTGCGCGACGATCCGGATATGCCGACAATTATCAGGCGGCTTTTTGCCAACTCCCAGGACTTCTACTATCTGCTTATGGTCTTCTTCGGAAGGTCGGCAGCGGAACGTTTTGCCAGTTTTATCACAGCCCATATGTCGAGGATTGTACATCTTATCGACGCGCTGAAGAATAACGACCAGGAAACGGTTAACCGCCTCACGGTGGAACTGAATGAAAACGCCAACGACTGGGCGGCATTTTTAGGTCAGATGAATCCCTACTGGGAAGAAACACAGTGGAGACAGTTGCTGCAAAGTTTTGTAAGCCAGACGGTCAATCAAATCGTTGCTATAATGGCAGAGGATTTTGAAGAAGGAGTACGGATATTTGATAATATTGAGAATATAGCTTACGAGATCGCGGATTATCTGGCCAATGGCATTATCAGGAGCTTTACCCCTTAGAACCGCAAAAGGAGTCAAAGGTCAAACATAACTGCTTTTAAAAGCATCCGGAAACTTTTGCAGGGATATCTTTTGAGAATTGCTGGTTACAAACACAACGGTGAGGGTATGCTATACACAAATATATACGGGCATAATTCAAAAGCCTGTATCTTACGAAAAATTCATATGTCAGGAGGATTGCGAGATGACAGATAATAAGGATAAGGTAAATAAGAAGGAGAATAAGGAAAAGGTTGAAAAAGGGCATCCGGAAACTGATGTACCCTCTTATTCAACTTTCCCTATTGCTAATGCACATACCATTGACATCGACACCCGGGTAACCATTCCTTCGGAAGAGGATCTTGAGGAAGGCAGGGATTGGGTCAACGAAAACCAAAAATAGCTGAAGCTCATTCATTCCGGGTTTTGCCCGTGGTCTTGTTTTTGATTTCCTCCAGGAGCATGCTGAACATATCCTCGGATCGTTCTCCCGCCCACTCTTTATAGTACTCCAGAAGATTGTCAATTTTGATTTCCAATCCCTCCTGCTTTTCGTAATAGAACTCCAGGAGGTGATCTATTTTAGAGCCAATACCTTCCTGCCGGTTCCGGTAAAAGGATAGAAAAAGGTTCTTTCTGTCCTCCAGTGCCTGATGGCCTTCATGCAGCAGATCGATGAGCCGGTCAAACTGAAATCCGAATTCCTCTTTCATATTTCGCAGGTCGTTGAGAGAGGCCAGTCTTCTTGCCTGGGAATCTTTCTCTGACCGATATTTCTCCAGTATGATTTGATAACGGTCATAAGCCACGGCTACAGCGTCCTCCCAGGAAAGGTAAACCTTTTCGGAGGCGGCTTCGCCGATACGCTTCATCGTGATGGGATTTTCACAGGCAAAAACGATGGCCTCGGCCAAATCCCGGGCGTCCTCCCGGGCAAGGAGGGCCGTCTCCCCATGCGCCACCCGTTCCGCGGCGCAGCTGCCTTCTATGAGGAGGCTTGGGCATGAGCAAGCAGAGGCCTCGGATACCACGATACCGTTGGTGTCGTATGTGGAAGGAAACAGGAACATATCGGCTAATGTAAAATAAGCTCTCACCAGCTGGCGGTCACGAACCGCTCCCGTAAAGACACAATCCTCCGCCAGCCCGCATTCCTCTGCATAGGCCTGAATGTCAGGTCGATCATAGCCGTCTCCAACAAAGATCATTTTAAAGCGGTAGCCCCGCTGCTTTACGATTTTAAGGCTGTCTATGGTGAGGCGGTTTCCCTTATACCACATCATGCGGCCTACAAAGAGGAAGACCGGAATACCCGGCTCAATGCCGTGCTGCTGCCTGATCTGGTCCACAAGCACGGGATCTCCGGCTCCTTTTGGGAAGTCCGTGCCGTTTTCCATAACGATATAGTCTCCCTCGTAACCAAAAGCCTTCATGTTTTCTCCCGCCCCCCGGGAAACAGCCCAGACTTCATCACAGGCATTGATATTCGAGAGCAGGAATTTAGCGGAAGCAGTTCTTACAGGGTCGTAAGGAAGAACCTTCTGAAATTCGATGTCAAACTTGGTATGGTATGTAAAAACTACAGGAATGTCATTGCTGACCCGCAACACTCTTGCCAGCACTGCGGACGCAAAAGGGCAATGGGTATGTATAATATCCATACCCGACTTACGCAGAAGATTTATGGCAAAGGGATCAAAAGGATATCCAGCGCGGTAGCCCAACTTTTTGCTTACCCTGGCGCTGGGATAGCGGATCACTTCATAGGGATAGCGATCCGTTGTATTCGGATACCATGGCGTGGCCACCACTGCTCTGCCATGATTTTGCTGGATTTGCAAAGCGTAATTGGCGGATGCATTGGCCACACCGTCGATAGTAGGTGGGAAAGAGTCGTTAAAGATTCCCACCGTCAATTTATTCATAGTCACAATATCCCCTCCGTCCTATTGCTTCGACGCCTAAAATATCCCCCGCTTAGGTGTCGAAGTACTATCAGTTTAGTTCCGCGGACTCACCCTTGTCAAGGAGATATTCGGGAATTTGGTCCCCATATTCAGCCAGAATTCGGCTGCTGTATTCCTCCAGTAAAAGATCAACTATCATACCGTAGCTTTTCGTGCCGGCTGTTTGGGCATTTGCCATGAGATATTTGTTGTTGGCTGTTTGGGCGATGGTGGTGGCCGCGGTGGTATGGCTTCTCCAGTAGCTTCTGCTGTAAACAATTTCCCCGCGGACCCGCTCCGGAATATCGAAGTAAACAGACTCGTAAATGCTGTAGTCCACATTGCCATAAAGAGCGTTTAATGTATAAAGAAGGGCATTGAGAGTGCCGCTGTATTGGAACTGTATGGATTCAGAGCCTCTGCAGGCCAGGTAGGCCAGGAATCCCGCTTCGTCTTCCCGCATGAAACCTTTCAGGTGGGCCAGCTCGTGGCAGATGGTATAAGGTATCAGGTAAGACGCCACATCCCGGTTATAATTCGCCTCCATAGTAAAGGGAGAGAAAATACCTGTGATTCCCAAATAGGACATGCCCTTTGAGAGAAAAACGGGCTTAGGGGAAGGATAGTAACCGGAAAGGGAAGGATAGCGGTCTTCCAGGTTTCTCATGGCCGCCGCGGCAGTAGAGGCCAAATCCACTTCCGCCAGCTGTAAAAGGCCGTTTGGGTCCGCCGGGACAGCGTCCGCCAGCTCTGCGATATTATCCAGCAGGAGGAGGGAGAGTCCGAGAAGCTCTCCCGGGGAATATTCCCTGAGGGATGTTTCCGTACCGGAGAAAATAACAGGGCGGCTATAGTTGATGGAGGCTGTAAGAGTAAAGATGAGCAGCAGGCTTGCGAGGACGCAGAGCCCCCTGCAGAAAAAGGATGCAAGGCGCCATTTCAAATGCTTCATAGAAATACACCCAGGGTTGGATACAGTATTAAGTACAAGATAAAGCCCCTTTAATATAATGTAGGACAAGCCTAAAATAGCTGCGCAAATCATGAGTTCAAAAACGGAAAAAGGAATGGGCGAAAATAATCTGCCCAGAGTATTTACATATATCGGAGAAACCCTCTCTCCATACCATTGGCTAAAGCCCGTGGAGCTGCGTGCCAGAAGGGTAAGCAGCAGGGACAGGCAAAAACAAAGCACGGAATAAAGCAGGAGCTTTTTGTTTTTTGATATGTAACCGTAAAATGCAGACTCCATAGACCGGCCCCCCTCCTAATGTACTCCTCTTAGTACATTATAAATGCTTTTAGCCGGTGATGCATCAGTAAATCTATGGGAGAAATACCATAGAGAACAGGCGTCTGCAGAGAATGGGGACAATAACCGGCGGCCTAAAAAAGAGCGGCCCCGAGGCCGCTCCGACGAAAAGTTATCTATAGGGAAGGTCTAACCGTAAGGACCACTATATCCTTTGGGAAATCAGAGGCAGGTCCTGGTCATCCAACAACTGGTCGATTAGTCTCACATCATAGATTTGATTCTCAACACAGAAAGCCACAACCAGCTCTTCCTTATGGGAGCGGGAGAGACGGTAACGGGCGGAGCGAAGCAGAGTGTCCATTTCCTCCCGATTAAGTTCCAGGCCGATACCCAGCAGGATTACCAGGTTTTTAACAGGAACAAAGTCGGCGTTATCCCTGATTTTTGTCAGCAGATTAGGATCGACAGGAACTTTACCGTAAATTTCAGAATCCTGCTCGATACCCTTCGTTTTCATAAAGCCGAGCAATATCTCCTGGAAAGATTCTGTCATTTCATCCTCATCCAACAAATTCTGATCGCTGTCGGTCACCGGCCTGCAGGAGACGGACTCGGAAATGAGCGCAAAGGGATCTTCCGGATCGTCCTGGGTATGATCTGTCACCTCGTCACAGATAAAGTCAAAAGCCTCTTCTACATAGTTGGACTTTATATACGCGTCCAAACGGTCAAATACAGTTTTCTCCGACATAAGGCACCTCCATGAATGTTGGGATGACGCCGGCATAGCGCAGCGGCGCGCATCGTTTTCAAGTTTGCTATTTTTTTGATAATATAGTTTATACCATGGGAATCAGGAATTAAAACAGGAAAGCAGCATCTTGCACAGATTCCCTCTTATTTTGCCGCCAGCCACATTGACCTGAAGAATATATCAAAATCTAATAGGCGGGGTTAAATCCGAATTTATGGTATACTTATAAAAATAAAGATCAACAGGAAAGGAGCTATACTATGAAGAGGAAAGTTGTTTTTATGTTTATAAACGCCGCCATTGAGGAAGCGCGCAGAGCAGAGATGGATCTGGGCCAGGGACTTATGATCATGGTGGGAGTCGGCAGCTACGAAATGGCCTGTCAGGAGGCGGTGAAGCTGGCAGATGAAGGGGTCATTATGATTGAGCTCTGCGGAGGTTTTGGAACCATAGGTCACGCCAGAGTTACGGAGGCCGTACAGGGGAGGCTGCAGGTGGGCGTGGTCCGCTTCGACAACCATCCGGGATACGACAATGCTTCCGGTGACAGCAGATGGCTGTAAAGAAATTGTAAAATCTCGTGGAAACCATTTAATCCTCTTTAACCTTGCGAAAAGATGGTATAAACTATCTATAAAACCTATACGGAAAGATGATGAGGAAAATGAAAACTATTAAATTTGAAGATATAAAGAAGAACGATGAAATCCGTACCTATATAGCCAGAGCCGACGAAACTATGGAGGCCATGGGGTATACGGAGCATTCCTTCGCCCATGTGACGAAGACAGCCCTCCAGGCGGCCCGGATACTTGAAGAATTGGGTTATCCGGAAAGAACGGTGGAGTTGACGAAAATCGCAGGTTACATGCACGATATCGGCAATGTAGTGAACCGGCACGGACACGCTCAGAGCGGCGCTATTATGGCCTTTCGGATTTTAGATAAACTGGGCATGCCGGCGGAAGAAGTGTCCGATATTGTCACCGCCATCGGTCATCACGATGAAAGCACGGCCGTGCCTGTGAACAGCATCGCCGCCGCGTTGATTTTAGCGGACAAAAGTGATGTGAGAGAATCCAGAGTCAGGGCCAAAGAGGGCGTCGATGATTTTGACATACACGACAGAGTGAACCATGCGGTTAAAAAGGCCGAACTGTTGCTGGATAAAAAGAAGGGAACGATAGCGCTGCATCTCGAAGTAGACACACAGCAGTCCTCGGTAATGGATTATTTTGAGATATTTTTAGGGAGAATGAAGCTTTGCAGGCAAGCGGCGGATTTTCTCGGATTGAAATTCCAATTGGTGGCGAACGGGGTCTGTTTGCTGTAGGAGCCTGTCTTGGCAAAGGTAATTGAGAGACATTATGAACATTGGATACAGAGAATATACAAACGAGGATTTTGAAGCCCTTTGCAGGATGGTACTGGCTCTTTATACAGAAGACCCCGAGGGTGAGCCCGTTACGGTGGATAAGATCAGGCTTACTGTCAAAGAGGCGGCCCTTCACCCGGATAAACTGAGGATTATTCTGTTTGAACAAGGGGATTCCATTGTTGGTTATTCCATTCTGACCTTCTTTTGGAGCAATGAGCATGGCGGAGATATCGTCAACATCGACGAGATCTTTGTGGATCCGTCTTATCGGGGCAAAGGAATTGGCGCTTCTTTTATTGGCGGCTTGTTTCAAAGATTTCCTTCAGCAGTGGGGCTGAAGCTTGAGGTTTCTCCGTCAAACCACCGGGCGAGAAAGGCTTATGAGAAAGCAGGCTTTGAAGAGGCCCCTAACATTCACATGATCAAGGCGGCGGCTGGGGTAGAGCAATAAAAAGGAAGGCGGCAGCAAGAATTAAGCGTCACCGACAAAAAACTGTCGGCGACGCTATTTTTTGAGCATCTTTTTAGGGGTATACGGGTAGAATGCTTAACTTTCAGTACATTTCCTTTTGGCATGTAATTTGCTAATACTATAAAGCATAATAGGCGTAACAATATAAAGAATGGTTGCTTTATGCCGGGATAGCCGACAAGGGAGCGACATTTCCCATACAAAATGAGAAAGGAGCCGGAGAAATGGCGTATGAGTTGAGGAAAATTCAAATAAAAGATGTGCAGCAGGGCCAAACCAACTGTATCAGCGATGGAGTGCTTTCAATCAATGTACAGAGTATCATCGATCTGATTATGGAGGATAAACGGATAGAGAGTGTCGATATAGATATTGCGCGGCCGGGAGAGTCGGTAAGAATCCTTCCTGTCAAAGATGTAATCGAGCCGAGAGCCAAAACCCAAGGGGACACTTTCCCAGGTTTAGCCTCCGATGTGCAGGAGGCGGGGACAGGCGTCACCTACGCTCTGAAAGGCTGTGCCGTTGTTACAACAGGTCCTATAGTAGGCTTTCAGGAAGGCCTGATCGATATGAGCGGGCCGGGGGCGGAATATTCGATTTTTTCAAAGCTCAACAACATAGTGATACAGATGGTGAAAAAAGAGTCGGTAGATCCCCATGAGCACGAACAGGTGGTGAGGGAAGCGGGAATCAGGGCGGCCCGTTTCATCGGGCAGGCCGGATTATCATACGAGGATTATGAAACGGAAGAAATTCAGTGGAAATCCGTAGGGGAGAAGTATCAGGAATATCCGGGATTGCCCAAAGTAGTCTATGTCTATAACTGCATGGCTCAGGGTTTGCTCCACGATACCTATTATTACGGACGGGACACAAAAATGTTGGTTCCCACCCTTTTAACGCCTGCCGAGGTAGCCGACGGCGCTATCGTCAGCGGCAACTGTGTATCTCCGGGTTCCAAAACCACCACATATCATCATCAGAACAATGCGGTAATCCAGCAGTGCCTCACTCGTCATGGCAAGGACATAAATTTTGTCGGTATTGTGCTGAACCCGCTGATGGTTACGTTGAAAGAGAAGTATCGCAATTGCATGTTGTCGGTAAAGTACGCGCAAATGCTGGGGGCGGAAGGCGCTATCATCTCTCAGGAGGGTTTCGGAAATCCCACCACGGATCTGATGCTGACTTGTAAGGGATTGGAGAACGCCGGGATCAAGACGGTAATTATCACCAACGAAGACGCCGGCGTGGATGGTATGTCTGAATCGCTGCCGGATACAGTTACAGAAGCCAATGCCATCGTTTCCACAGGCAACAGCAATGCCACGGTTATGCTGCCGAAAATGGAAAAAATTATCGGACGGCTGCAGGAAATCGAGAGAGTCACAGGGGGCAATGTGGACAGCATCCAGGAGGACGGAAGGCTGTTGGTAGAGATTCACGGCATTATGGGAAGTCACAATTTGCAGGGCAGCACATTGCTCAGCGCCATAACCGTTTAGAGGGGAGCAGAAGGGAAAAATGAAAAAAGTATTATTCTATACAAATCAGTTTTTCGGACAGATAGGCGGAGAGGACAAAGCCTATGAAAAGCCTTTTATCAAAGAGGGCCCCGTAGGTCCTGCTGTGGGCTTTGCCCAGGGGCTTAAGAATGCCGGGGTCGTAGCCACCATCATTTGCGGCGATAATTTCTACGTAGAAAATATGGATGAGGTGAAGGGCTTTATTAAGGAGCAGCTAAATCATTTCAAAATTGACCTGTTTATTGCAGGGCCCGCTTTTAACGCGGGAAGGTTTGGGATTGCCTGCTGCGACGCCTGTGCCTTTGTAAAAAAGGAAGCCGGCATAGAGGCCATTACCGGACTGTATTGGGAAAATCCGGCGGTGGAAATGTATAAACGAGATATCTACATTTTGGAGACGGGCAAGTCCGCGGCGTCTATGAAGAAGGCTATCGACGCCATGGTTCCCTTCGCTATGAAACTGCTTTCCGGCGAAACCATAGGCACTCCCACCCAGGAGGGCTATTATGCCAAAGGAAAGAGAGTCAATGTGTTCAAGGAAAAGAACGGCGCCGAGCGGGCTATGGAAATGTTGTTGAAGAAACTCCAGGGAGAGCCTTTTGAGACAGAGCTGGAGCTTTCTTCCTATGAAAAGGTTGACCCGGCGTCGCCTGTCACCGACCTGTCCACAGGGAAGATCGCGTTGATGACAACGGGAGGCATCGTGCCGATGGGTAATCCCGATCATATTCCGGCGGCTACAGCCAGGATCTGGAGCAAATATTCTGTAGAGGGCATGGACAGGCTGAAAGAGGGAGAATTTGAGTCAGTGCATGCGGGCTTTGATCCGGTTTACGCTAACAAGGACCCCAACAGAGTAGCGCCTCTGGATATGCTGCGAATGCTTGAGAAGGAAGGGAAGATAGGGAGCGTCTACCCCTGGTTGATGACTACCACCGGCAATTCCACCTCTGTGGCGGATGCTACGAGGATGGGCAAGGAGATGGCCGCGGACCTGTTGGCTGCAAATGTGCAGGCGGCGATTCTGACCTCCACCTGAGGCACCTGTACTCGTTGCGGCGCAACGATTGTGAAACAGTTGGAGAAAGCGGGAATACCAGCGGTCCACATCTGCACGGTGACACCCATATCCAAGACGGTAGGGGCTGCAAGAATCTATGGAGCCCAGGCCATTCCCTATCCCGCCGGGGAACCCTCTCTCACCCTGGAAAAGGAACTTGCCCGGCGCAGGGAGATTGTAGAGGGCGCCCTGGAGCTATTGACTAAATAAAATAAAAAGTTTTATGCGGCTCTGTGGAGATATGTCTCTGCGGGGCCGTTGTTTCAAATCATGTTGCATTCCTCTCGGATTTCTGATACAAAGAAGAAAGCGACAGATATTTGTCGCAAGGGACATCTTTTGTCGGAGAGGAGTCTGAATATGCTGATAAGCGGTAATTTAAAATTGAATGCTCTGGACTATGTATTGGTAGTGGACAGGGATTACAATATCGTTTTCAATACGAGATACGAATCAAAGGTCAATACGGCAGTACCCAAGACCTCAAAAAATGAGTACCTGCGGAAGAATCTTTTTGAAGCCTACCCTTCTGTGGACAGGTCTACGAGCTCTGTGGTGGAATGCATTACAACCGGCGAAGTGGTAATTCGGAAATTCCAAAAGATTGTAGATTACACCGGCAAAACCACCTGGTCCAACAACATTACAGTTCCCATTATTCGGAAAGGAAAGATAATGGGCGCCGTTGAGCTTGCCAAGGACATTACTACGGTGGACACTCTAAAATCGGAAAATAACGAGAAGATTGACCGCTTTGATGAGATTGCCGAATCGATAAAAAAAGAGATGGAAGTTATCACTTTCGATAAGATATTGACCAGCAATACTACCATGCTGAAGAGCATCGAGAAAGCCAAGCTGCTGGCCAAGCTGCCCAATCCCACTCTTATATATGGCGAAACAGGTACAGGTAAAGAGTTGTTCGCTCAGGCCATGATCAACTACAGCGGCATTCCCAGAAGCAGGGTGGTGATTCAAAACTGCGCCTCGGTTCCGGATAATCTGATTGAATCGATTCTTTTCGGGACCAGTAAAGGAGCTTATACAGGCGCTGAGAATAAAAAGGGTCTCTTCGAGCAGGCGGATGGAGGCATCTTGTTTCTGGACGAGCTTTCCGCCATGCCTTATCAGGTACAAAGCAAGCTGCTTCGGGTTATACAGGATGGAAGCTTCCGCGCCCTTGGGGGTAATATCGAAAAGAAAGTAAATGTGAAAATTATTGCCGCCATGAATGCGGACCCGGTCCAGGCCATGAAAGATAAGGTTTTGCGGGATGACCTGTTCTATCGGTTCAGCAGCAGTATAGTAAATCTGCTTCCTCTCAGGGAGCGGCTGGAGGACCTTGAGTACTATACTATGCATTATATAGAGGAGTTCAACAAGATTTACGGAAGAAGCATTCAGGGAATCGATGAAGAGCTAAAATCATTCTTTAAGAGCTATCGCTGGGATGGAAATGTGCGGGAGTTGAAACATGTGGTAGAATCCATGGTTTATATTGCCCGGGACAATTTGCTGGGTGTTCGGGATCTGCCAGCCTACGTTTATGATCGGATGAAGGAGAATCAGGGAAGGCCGGCGGAGGCAGAGCGTATTTTCAGACCGGAGATGGATATCATTTCGAAAAGTCCGAAGGATTTCTATCTTAGAACTGTTTTAGAGAAAACGGAAAGAGAGCTGATTCAACAGGCTCTGGAATATACCGGCGGCAATAAGACAAAGGCTGCTGAATTACTGGGGATCCCCCGGCAGACATTGAAGTATAAAATTGATAAGCTATGCAAGGATATAGACGCTGGTGATTAAGGACGGAGATTTCCTGATCAGGACTCTGCGATACCGACAAATATTTGTCTAAGCAAAATGAAATCCGACGGATTTTCGTCGGTTTTTTTAATTCTCTCTGCCTATCCCCCTATTTAACTCAGCATGGATTCTGTTAAAACCTTTAAATCCAAGCCTTTAAATCAGAGCTTTCCGGCAGTTAAAAAAAATAGAAGTTTGGCACAACTATTGCTATTGATTATTGTTAATAATGATGAAAGCGACAATTCAGATTGAATAAATCGATTAGAACGATTGCAGGAGGAAACTATGGTCATAGGCATTCCGAAAGAAATAAAAAACAATGAATACAGAGTTGCGGCGTCTCCTTCCAACGTCAATGATCTGGCAGCCCGGGGCCACCATGTTCTGATAGAAACCAATGCAGGAGCAGGCAGCGGATTTTCGGACGAGGAATATCGGGTTGCGGGCGCGGAAATCGCAAATGTGGACCGGATTTACGCGGAAGCGGAGCTTATTTATAAAGTGAAGGAAATCCTGCCTCAAGAGTACAAATATATGCGAGAAGGTCTTATTGTCATGACCTATCTGCATTCTAACGCCCACGTTGAAATGACCGACGTGCTTCTGGAGAAAAAGGTTGTAGGAATTGCATATGAGGATATCGTCGATAAAAAGGGTGGTTTTCCTCTGCTGCAGCCTATGAGTGTTCTGGCGGGGAAAGGCGGATTTCTCGCTGCCCTTCATTTCAGTCAAAAAGTACATGGAGGAAAAGGGCTTCTTTTGAGCCGAACCACCGGTATTCCGGCTCCTGTCGTCACTGTTATCGGCGCAGGCAGCGCGGGAATGGGCGCTGCCGAGTTAGCCGCCGCCTTTGGTTGTTATGTGCGGATATTGGATTTGAACCTGGAGCGGTTGGAGGAGGCCGAAAGGAAATTGCCCGGCAATGCGGAGATGCTGTATTCTACGAGATCTAATCTGCTTTCATGCCTTCGGGACTCTGATGTTCTGATTAATTGCATCCTTTGGCCCAAGACGAGAAAGGATCACCTGGTCAATCGGGAGGATCTTAAAATTATGAAACGGGGAGCAATGATCATCGACGTATCCTGTGATGACGCGGGCGCTATAGAGACCAGCCGTTCCACTACTCACGACGATCCGGTCTACTATGTCGACGGTATTTTGCATTATGCAGTGGACAACATTCCCTCTGCTTTTTCCCAAACAGCCTCCATCAGTCTGGGCAACACGACGTTGCCCTATGTGTTGGAGGTCGCCAACAAGGGTTATAAGCAGGCCCTTAAGGAAAACCCGTTTTTACGAAAAGGGCTCAGCTTCTATTTCGGAAAGCTTACTCTGGAAGAAACCGCCTTGAAACAAAACCGCGAGTACACCCCGCCGGACGACATTGTAAAAGGCTTTTAGCCGGTGAGGCGGAGTATTATTATCGATGGGGAATCACTTTCCTCTGATATAAATTTTTATACATAGCACATATTGAGAAGGAGGAATTTACAAATGGACTACGGGATTCTGTCTCTGGCTCCTGCTCTCGTAGCGCTGATTCTGGCGTTTATTACGAGAGACGCACTATTTTCAATTATTTTAGGTGTCTTAGTGGGTATCTTCATCACCGGAGAAAATTTACTGTTTGGATTTACGGGAATTTTACAGAGCGCTTTAGGCAACGCGGATTTTATCTGGGTAGTGTCAATTGAAATTTTCATCGGTATTCTGGTGGCTTTCTTTATGAAATCCGGGGCGATCGAGGGAGTGACGGACTTCGTCGGGAGAAAAAATATTAAACAAAGAGGCGCTCAGCTTGCTTCAGCTCTTTTGGGAGTATTCATTTTCTTCAGCGACTACTTCAGCCCTCTCTTCGTAGGAAACACCATGAGAGGAGTAACCGACAAAGCAAGGGTATCGAGAGAAAAGCTGGCCTATATCTGCGACTGTACCTCGGCTCCCGTCTGTATTATAATCCCCTTTACTTCCTGGGGTGTCTACGTAGCCGGTCTCCTCGTGGGCGTCGGTGCTTTGACAGATGTGTCCATCAGCACCGACGCAGTAATCCGCGCGGTACCTTATCAATTTTATGGATTCCTGACATTAATCATGGTATTTGCCATCGCATCAGGAGTGATGAAAGATTTTGGCCCTATGGCAAAGGCTGAGAAAAGAGCGCTTGAAACAGGCCAGGTCTATGCAAAAGGCTCCAACCCTCTACTGTCTGAGGAGCTGGAGACAATCAAGCCAAAGGAAGGGATCAGGAGCAACCTGTTTATTAACTTCTTGATGCCGGCTATCATTATCATTGTTACTACTGTAGGCACATGGCTGGTTTTGGGCTCTGCCAAGACATTGGAAGCCTTTGTACTGGCGGTAACTTACCAGTTTATTACCTTACTTATCCAGAGGATGGCCAGCCTGAAGGAGCTTATGGAATGCATCATGATCGGTATCCGCTCCGTCATGGCGGCAATCATGATTCTGGGCGCCGCGTACTGCATCAACGCGATTTCCAAGTCTCTGGGCACTGCCGGCTTTATCATCGGCGTTACGGAAGCTTGGATTACGCCCGCGACCCTGCTCTTCCTCACCTTCCTCGTAACTGCGGTAATCGCTTTCTTTACCGGGACTTCTTGGGGAACCTACGCCATCATGATCCCCATTTGCATACCTCTGGCTTATGCTATGACAGGAGGGGAGACGACAAGCTTAGTCTTTGCGACAATTGCTGCTGTCACCGGCGGCGGTGCTTTCGGAGACCACTGTTCGCCCCTGTCCGACACCACGATTCTATCTTCCCTGGGCGCAGGCTCCGACCATATCGACCATACGAAGACCCAGCTGCCTTATGCTCTGCTGGTAGCTGCGCTGAGCAGTATAGCATATCTGATTCTGGGCTTTACCATGATGTAATTTAACGACTGACAGAAAGAGGCATATATTATGAAAGTAGCAGTTTTAGGCTCCGGGAATGGCGGTCACGCCGTTGCCTTTGAATGGGCCCAGGCGGCACATGAAGTTTCGATGTTTGATTTCGAAAGCTTTCCTAAATCTATTGCGGCCATTGCCAAAAGGGGAGGAATCGAAGCGGATGGCGATCTGAAAGGTTTCCAGCCATTGGTATACGCAGGGCATGATATCTCAAAGGTGGTACCCGATGCGGATTTGATATTTGTAGTAGGCCCCGCCTATAGCACGGAGCCCTTTGCCAAAGCATGCAAGCCTTATGTGAAGCCAGGGCAGATATTTGTCATCTGCCCCAGCTCCTGCGCCGGCAGCCTGGTCTTCAAACAGGCCCTGGGGCTTAGTGTGGAAGATGATTCTGTGATTCTCGCAGAGACCTCCACTCTGCCCTATGCGGTCAGGGTTACGGGAGAGGCTCGCATTACGGTCTACAATCGCCTGAAAGGAGGATATTTGCTGGCAGCTTTGCCCAGCAAGTTCAACCAGAAAGTATACGACGTCATTAGCAAGGTGTATTCAACAATAGAGCTTGCCGACAACGTGATGCAGACTACTCTTCAAAATGCCAACCCCATCATTCATCCCTCCGTATCCCTGTGCAATGCGGCTCTGATCGAGAGAACCCGCGGAGGCTTTCTCTTCTATGAAGAGGGCGTAACGGAAGGCGTAGGCAGGGTCATAGAGGCGCTGGATAAGGAGAGGATCGCTATCGGAAAGGCCATGGGTATCCATGTTGTTCCGGATCCGGAACTCGGTATTCTGCAAGGCTATCAGGCTGTAAATAACTACAGTACAGGCTATTCGGAGGCTCCGGGTTTTAAGGGGATTATGGCTCAGCCTCAGTTGGATTACAGATATTTTAATGAGGACGCGGGCTATGGTTTGGTCTTCTTTACGGATCTCGCCAGGAAAGTGGGCGTTGAAACCCCCAATATGAACGCCGTTTTGAGGCTCAGCTCCATCGTTACGGGCAGAGACTATGAAGCAGAACAGGCACGGACGTTGGATTCCGCGGGCCTGGGAGATTACAGTCTGGAAGATCTCAAAAAGATTCTATAACGAGGCAAAAAGGTTTCAGAATGCTTGAGAGGTCCTGCATCATTTTTATGGTGCAGGATTTTCTAATGGAAGAAAGTTCATAACAGCTGAAGATATCAATTATTTTTTGCGCCTGTATATCTGTATAGTGATTTGGATAAAATTACCATAATCGCAAAAGGGAACAAACCCCGCATATTTCCGTCAAAAAAGCAGATAGCTTTATGAGGGGGGATTGATATGAAAAAGTTTTTTATTATGTTATCGCTTATGATGGCTTTACTCGCCCTTGCGGGTTGTGTCCAGGGCCAGGACCCGGATGACGCGGCTTCTTCGCAGAAGATCATGGAGGAGTTTGATATAGTTGCCTCCCGGGATATTATCGGAACTTCGCATATTGTCTCGTTCATGGATGAGAAGATCGGCCTGGTGACCGCTGAACACGCCTCTCAGATGATATTGCGGCTGGAGGAAAAGCAAGAGGAATACAGAATGTTTTTTGAGCAGACCTTCCATACGGAAGACATACAAGAGAAGTTTCAGGAAGAGGACGATTTTGAAAAAGATATGAACAACCCGGAGGAGTTGTCCGATCCCGTACTGAAGGAGCTGGTCGAGGGAGCGGTTCAGAACGGATTTAAGATAAGGGCTGCGGAAGGCAGCTGGTTTCCGGTTGCTGACTATTCCTATTATGATAAATACAGTAAATACGCGGATTCCGAGGTCAAGGACTACCTTAAATTAATGAAAATAGAGTCGGAGGAAGCCTCTATGGCGGACGGGGCTCTTATCGTAAGCTGGGAAGAAGTGATCCGTCGGGCCTTAGCCCAGGAGACTTTCGTCGCTGCATACCCGGAATCAACTCGGGCGCAGGTGGTCTCTGATCTCTATCAACGTTACAGCAGCGCGCTGTTCAACGGTCTGCCCAACAGTCCTGTTTTCGAGTATGACACCCGCATGCTGAAAGGGGAGGTGCGGAGCGCCTTTGAAAAAGTCCTTAAAGAGGATGGAGATGGCGGATTGCTGGAAATCCTGTCAAGCTTCATGGAAGTGCTCGAGCGCAACGGCTATAAGCTGACAGAAGAGGTAGAGGCTTTCCTGGACGGTCTCGCGGCATAAGGGCTTTACAGTAAAATCCCTATTAAAAAAGGATTGTATCCCGCTGAGCGGGTGCCATAGATGGATGACAAACCCTGCTCCAAAGTGTAAAGGAGCAGGGTTTTCAAATACCATGTTTTCAAATTGTTTTTAAGCAAGGTTCTATATAAACAGCGACATATCCGATTCCTCGGCGTTGGCCAGCATGGCGGCGGCTCCGCCCAGTTTGACTCCGTCGATGAGTTCTTCGGGCTTCAGACCCATAACATCCATGCTCATGGAGCAGGCCACCAGTTCCACTCCATTCTTCAATGACGCCTGAATCAGATCTTCGAGACTGTTTACATTTTTGTTTTTCATTACGCTGCGAATCATCTTGGCACCCATTCCTCCCATATTCATTTTGGACAGGGAAAGCCTGCCCGCTCCTCTGGGCATCATTTTTCCGAACATGGAGCTGATGAAATCCTTTTTTACAGAGACCTTCCCCGGTTTTCTCAGGATGTTCAGTCCCCAGAAGGTGAAAAACATGGACACCTTTCTGCCCATTGCCGCGGCGGCGTTGGCAATGATAAAAGAGGCGATGGCCTTATCCAGGTCTCCGGAAAACACGATAAGATTCTTATTGGTTCCCGGGGTTTCGGGAACGCAGGCCTCGCCGCAGCCTTTCGCGATAAAGGCAGTTGTGAATCCCGTTTCCGAAAACAGGCTCAGGAAAGTATTTCCCGTTCGCCTGCACCAGGCTTCAATGTCCGCGCCGAAGGCGGGGTCGCTGCTTTTAACCTCGATTACATCTCCCTCCCGGGCTTCAGCCAGGGTATCGGAGACCTTCATTATGGGACCGGGGCATTGCATTCCGCAGGTATTAAGCTTGATGGAGGCCGCGGCCTGCGCGGCGGGGTTAAAAGACCGCGAATTCGCGCTATTGTCACTGTCTTCTGCCGAGAGGTGTTTCCTTATGGGAGGACTCCTGTATATGCTGCTCCAGAGCCGGTATCCGCCGGCTAAGTTATAGCAATCATAGCCTCTTTGAGAAAGCATCCTGCAGGCGGAATAGCCAGTGAGACCGATCTGGCACATGAGATAAACAGGTTTGGATGGATCCAGACGGTCCAGGCTCTCCCTGAGATTCGTTTCCGGAATATTGATAAAGCCTTCGATGTTTCCGATTCTAAAGCTTTCCTTTGCCCGAACATCCAGCAGAGTGACGCTTCCGTCTCTGGGAAGATCGTTAACCTCATCCCAATGAAAGAACTTTATCTTCTCTGTCAACACATTTTCCGCCACATAGCCGGCCATATTCACAGGGTCCTTTGCGGAGGAATAGGGAGGTGCATAGGCCAACTCCAGGTCCGTGAGATCGAAGACCGTCATGTTGGCCCGGACCGCGGTGGCAATTACGTCGATGCGCTTATCTACACCATCGTAGCCCACAATCTGAGCGCCTAAAATTTCCCCGCCGCCCTTCTTGTAAAGAAGCTTGATGGTCATATTTACGGCTCCAGGATAGTAAGAAGCGTGAGAAGCGGAATAGGTATAGGATTTTTCGTAATCAATGCCGGTCTGCTGGATTCTGGATTCTGTCAGACCTACGGTACCCACGGTCAGATCAAAGACCCGAAGGATACCCGTACCCTGGGTTCCCTTGTAGGAGCTGGGGATGCCGCAAATATGATCCGCGGCTATCCTGGCTTGCTTGTTTGCGGGGCCTGCCAGAGGAATATATCCCTTGTCCTTTGTAATATAATCTACGATTTCCGTCACATCGCCTACGGCGTAAATGTCCGGGTTGGAGGTTTGCTGATTTTCGTTGGTAATAACGGATCCCCGATCGTTCAGCGCCAGGCCCGCCTGAACTGCCAGCGCGTTTTCCGGCCGCACACCGACGGAAAGGACCACCATGTCCGTCCGAACCTCCTCCTCTCCAAGAGAAACCCGAAGTTCGCCCTCTTCTTCGTAAATTCCGGAAACCACTGTATTCAGCAGCAAATTGACTCCCTTTTGGAGAATATGATTGTGTACCTCTGCAGCCATGTCAAAATCCAAAGGCGCGATTACGTGGTCGAGAAATTCAACGATGGTAACTTCCAGCCCGGCCTTGTGCAGATTTTCCGCCATTTCAATGCCGATATAGCCCCCGCCTACAACTAAGGCACGGGTCGGCTTTTGCTGATCTATGAAATCCTTTATCCGGTAGGTGTCCGGAATGTTTCTGAGGGTGAAAACCCGGCTCAGATTCGCTCCGTCAAATTTGGGACGCAGCGGCGCGGCCCCCGGTGCAAGGATGAGTTTGTCATAGCTTTCGCTGTATATCTCTCCGGTTTTCAGATCCTTTACATCCACCACCTTCGCAACGTGGTCCACGGCTATAACCTCATTCCGGATTCGAATATCCACCCGGAACCGGGCGTAGAACCCCTCCGGGGTCTGAAGGGTAAGAGACTCCTTTTCTGTGATTTCTCCGCCGATATAATAGGGGAGACCGCAGTTGGCAAAAGAAATGTATTCTCCCCGCTCGAACAGAATTATCTCGGCGTGTTCGTCCAGCCTCCTCAATCGGGCCGCCGCCGTAGCGCCGCCGGCGACTCCGCCTACAATCAATACTTTCATAAAAACCTCCTTAAAACGAAGAGTAATATTTCGCAATCGGCTTCCCAAAGCCTTTCAACTGCAATTATATCTTCTGATAAGGATAATTCCGTGATAAAGTCACCTAAGGCCAGAAGAGGGCACCGGCATGGGAAGACACGGGGACAGACCCTCTGTCCCCGTGTCTGCCGGACTTCAATCGGATTGGAGGCGGAAACCCCATTCCTCCCATCGCCAGACAGTCGTCTGTGCCGGTTTGCTCCGATCCGCGGCATATCGATTTTGGGCTGTCTTCCGGTATTGACCCTCCTCGACGACCAGCTCGTTCAGCCTGTCGCCGTCCGCGTCATAGATGGAAAAGGAAAGGATGGGGCGATGCAGTTCGGAAGAACACCATACAGGTTTCATGGTGTTCCTTTCAAGCATGTATACAAAAAGATGATTCTTGTAGCTGATATCCTCGTCCGTGTGCCAGAAGGGATGTATCTCTCCGAAGCTGCCTTCTTTCCACAAACTCATAACCAACTCGACTCTCCCGTCGTTGTCCGCGTCTGCCAGGACAAAGCTGTCCACATGCCAGTCCGGCGGCGAGGCCCAGAGCTCCTCCTCTCCTTCTGTAACGGTGAGGGAGCCCTCCTGCAGGAAGTATTCCTCTGTATTACCGTCACCGTCAAGATCGCCTTCGACGCGGATCGGAGAGTCGGGAACCCCCGATCCGAAAAGCAAGGGGAAGAACATTAAAAGTAATACCAGGACCGCCCCCAGCCCGAGGCCGATCCGGCCTGCCCGGATTCCCGTCCCTTTTACCATTCCGCGCTCCTCTCGGGATCCGTGTAGATCCGAGTCCAGGGAGGAGGAACCGGAGTCTCTTCATTTTCCAACATCTCCTTCCACTTTTCGTCCGTTAAACGATCTCCTGCCGACCATGGGAACTCATAGTAGGAATAGACAGCGCCCTTGGCGATGCGCAGGGTACCCTCTACCGGAACGATGGCGTAGATGTGGCTGACAAATCCGGTGCCAGCCTCTAAGACAGTGCTGCTGTCCGGGTTGGTAGCTACATCGGCGATGAGGGCGGAGGGATTTTCATAAACACCACCCTCGGGGTGGCCACCGCTTCCATCGCCCAGAGCTTCGAGCCAGAAATGTTCCAACTGTCCGCCAAAGCTCTGAATCAGCTCATAGTCATCCTCGCTCAGCGGCTGCTGGGCCAGTTCTTTTTCGGAAATTTCTTTTAATCTTAAAGCCAGTGATTCCATTCTCTTCAGGGACGCCGCCGTGGTTTCTTTCAGCAGACCTCTGCTTTGCAACCCGTCAATGGTCATCCTGGTGAGGGCCGCGAGGCGGGCGTACACCACCGGATTGGGCTCCACATAGCCTCTATCATCTTCTTCGAACCACCCTCCTCCCATTTCGGCATAGGACTGCTTTGCGTAAAGGAGGGTATCATGCTTGAGCTCAGCCCAGCTGCCCAGATAAGTTTCCAGTTGCTTGTATGCCCAGGCCTTGGTGTGCATAAAGGCCGGATATCCTTTTCCCTTGGGTTCTGTGAGAGGCTTCAGCGTGTAAAGCCAGGTCCAGTAGAGATTTTGTGTCCAAACTCCGGTATCCAGAGACGCGATGTCCTTTTGCAAACCGGCCATATTTTCGGGATATTTCTGATAATCCGTTTCCCGCATCTCCTCTAAAGTGGAATAGGCATGCCGGGACCCCATGGCAGCGGGAATATCCAGTCCGTTGGGAAGCATTCGACGCTCGTTTATGCTGTTTACGCCCACTTCCCGGTAAACCAGCCGCTGGAAAATGGAGGCGTCAGGGGTAAATCTCTGACCCATGACACGAAAGCCCTTGATGACCTCATCCCGGTCGGGCTGAATGCTTTCATCAAAGATGGGTATGGAGTTGATAGCCGGAGGATCCAACTCTTTAACTCCGGTGAGGAACGCGTTCCACTGCCCGGTATTTTCGGTCAGTTCTTTCGAAAAAGGAATCCGGCCGTAGGTTTCGTTTAACAGCTGGTGATACTGGACCAGTCCCAGATCATCACTTTTACCTACGAAGAAATTAGTGGGTTCGTAGATCAGATTCCAGCGGTCATAATTTGCCTGACGGCTGAGGAGAAGGGTGATCAGGGCCGCCGATTTTGTTTCATCCTCGTTGGAAGCGCGGAAGGTCATGCGTCCCAGCCACATCATGGTTTGAAAATAGGTCTTCAGCTCATCGGATTCGGTGTAATGCCCCCGGGGCGCGTACTGGGTGTAATCCTCATGTAAAATGTCAGCAAGGCTGGCGTTTGAATTCCCCATGCTCATGATGGGGGAAGGCTGAAAATATTCCTGATGGTCGGCGATGAGCGATAACTCCGCGTTTACTTCCCCCCTCACGAAGGAAGGGATCTTCGACCTGGGGTCAATAAGCCGGGCAGCCACCGCGAAAAATGCCACGTTGCGCTTAGCCGCGTTTTCCCAACCCGTTCCTTTCAGGATCTGGTACTGAGTCTGGCTTTCGGCCAGCAGGGATTCCGTCAGGAGACGCAGCTCCTCCCGCAGTATGTCTTTTTCCAGAGTTCGCAGCAGGTGGCTGAAATATAAGTGGTAGTTGTGAAGCATGGCGTCGGTAGTAACAAAGTTGGGAATCATATCGTAGCGGTTGATTTCATAGACGCTGAAAAATTCCCGGGCAGGGCTTGGAACCACCACAAAACTGTTCTTAGTGAGCAGCCTCAGGGCCTCGGCGGAGAACTGAAAGGAGTCTCTGTTGGTGACGTTGCTCAGATCAGCCGCTGCGCGGTAAGGCTCTACCAGGGGCTTAAAATCCACCGGAACCTCGCGGTAGGGCGCGAAAACCGCTGCTTCAGCCGGAAGAACGGCCAGAGACGGATCCTCCTCGACCCGGGGGGCCTGCTGACAGCCTGCCAGGCTTGCCGACAGCAGGAGCGATATTACCAGGCTCAGGCAGACAAAAGCGGTTTTTTTGGAATCCATAAAAATACCTTCTTTCCTTTTTCTTTCTTCCATTATAATAGTTACATTTGTTTCGAGTTTGACGAGAGAAGACAGCCATATGTTCCCAATTAAGGGGATTAACTATTGGAATGTAAGTGATTTTGTACGCCCGGGTTGTTCCCCTGACCGCAAAGGACTACCGCTGGTTGTAGTACAGGATCGGCTTGAAAGCGAGAATAAAATGTGCGATACTGAATATACAATTTTCACAAAAATCTCAAGGGATAGCTCTTTTTCGCAGACAGAGCAGACAGAAGAGGAGAGGGATGAAACAGGAAGATCTCACATACATTAAAGACGCGCTGCCCTTTTGGAGAGCCCTTGCTACGGAGCAGCAGGAGATTCTTGAGCGCAGCATCACTTTGCACCGCATACCCGCGGGAACTATCATGCATGGCGGAGTGGAGAATCTGGACGGTCTGTTTTTAGTAAAAAAGGGGCAGGCCCGGGCTTACATCGTTTCCGAGGCGGGGAAAGAAATTACCCTCTATCGGTTGCTTGAAATGGATATATGTATTTTTTCCGCCACCTGTATGATGCGGAATATCAGTTTTGAAATCCTCGTGGAGGCGGAAAAGGAAACGGAGGCCTTTCTGATCCCTTCCCCGGTTTATCAGGACCTGCTGCAAAGCTCCATCGCAGTTTCGGATTATACCAATCAGCTCATGTCCTCCCGGTTTTCCGACGTCATGTGGATTATGGAGCAGGTGCTGTTCATGAGCTTTGATAAGAGGTTGGCTCTCTTTCTGCTGGAGCAGGCCAACATCGAGGCCTCCCACCGTCTGATGATTACTCACGAAACCATCGCCAGGCATATGGGAACCGCCAGGGAAGTAGTGACAAGAATGTTGAAATATTTCGCCGCGGACGGGTTGGTGAAGCTCTTTCGCGGAGGCGTTATGTTGTCGGACCCGGAAGAGTTGAGGAGAAGATATGCTTCTTAAGGAGATGAAGTATATATGATGAAATTCATCGCCAGGCGCGCAGCGCAGGCATTGGCAGTCATACTTTTGATTACGTGCCTGACTTTTCTTTTGATGAATTTAGTACCCGGAGGCCCCTTCCTTAGTGAGAAGAGCCCTCCGCCTCAGGTTCTGGCCGCCATGGACGAGAAATACGGCCTGGACAATCCCATACATATACAGTTGAAAAACTATATCATACACATGCTGCAGGGTGATTTCGGAGTGTCGATGAAGATGCAAAGAAACCGGCCTGTTACTACCATTATTATGGAAATGTTTCCCGTGTCGGCGAAATTGGGCGTCATAGCCCTGGCGGGAGCCGTGCTCATTGGGGTGCCTATAGGGTGTATCGCGGCATATAACCGGGGCAACTGGATAGATGGCTCTTTGCGGGTTCTGACCACTATCGGGATATCTGTTCCCGGTTTTGTCGTAGCCACAGTGCTTCTGATCCTGCTGGGGTCTACCTGGAAGATACTGCCCGCCATGGGTCTGGATAGCTGGAAGGGGTATATTATGCCCTGCTTCAGCCTGGCCTTTTATCCCATGTGCTATATCGGCAGACTTACCCGTTCCAGCATGCTGGACGTCATCAACCAGGAATATATCCGGACAGCCCGGGCCAAAGGCGTGTCCTCCATGTCTATTATTTTCAAGCACTCGCTGCGAAATGCCCTTATCCCTGTTCTGACCTGGCTGGGCCCGTTAACCGTGTTCATCCTCACAGGTGGTTTTGTCGTAGAGACTGTATTCAGTATTCCCGGCCTTGGCCGGTATTTCGTGCAGAGTATTCTGAACCGCGACTATCCTATTATTATGGGAACCACTATCTTTTTAGCCGCTTTCATCGTAACCATGACCCTTGTAGTGGACATCCTGTATAAAGCTGTTGACCCGAGGATCGATCCGGTGAAAGGAGGGGTAAAATAATGCGCATGCAAAAGGTGTTTGGATTTTTCCCCTTTCCCAGCTGGCATATGGATGTGGATTCCGTCATAGGACAGAGCAGCTACAGAGAAGATGATTTTCAAAAGGCCGATATCACTGAGAAGGAGAATTTTATCGAGCCGAAACCGAGTCTGTCTTACTGGCAGGATACCTGGAGGCGGCTTGGAAAGAACAGGGTCGCCATGGTATCTCTGTTTATTGTCATCATCATGGCGCTTTTCGCTTTTGCGGGTCCTCTGTTTTACGACTATGATTACACCACGCAGATCCGGGGAGCTGAAAACATTCCTCCTTCCTGGGAATACCCCTTTGGCACCGATAATTTCGGACGGGACTTGTTCGTGCGGACCATGTTCGGAACTCAGGTTTCCCTCACAATAGGTATTATCGCCAGCCTGATCGTATTGGTGATCGGTTCTGTCTACGGGGCCATATCCGGTTATTTCGGCGGCCGGGTCGACGACGTGATGATGCGCTTTGTGGATCTGATCTATTCCATTCCCGATATTCTGGTGGTGCTGCTCTTGTCTACGGCATTAAAGCCTGCTCTGACAGAATGGTTCAATACGTCCGCCGGCGCCATCGCCGGGACTTTGTCGGTGGTGGGGCCCAGCCTCATTTCTGTTTTTATCGCCTTCGGTCTTCTGTATTGGGTGGGCATGGCCCGCATCATCCGTGGACAGGTACTGATGCTGAAGGAACAGGAATACGTGACGGCAGCAAAGGCTTTAGGCGCCTCCGGCGCCAGAATAATCCGACGTCACTTACTGCCCAATTGTATAGGCCAGATTATTGTGACTACCTGTCTTCAGATCCCGGCGGCTATATTTCTGGAATCCTTCCTCTCTTTCCTGGGACTGGGGGTTTCCCCGCCTTTGACCAGCCTGGGAGATATGTCGGCGCTGGCCCTGGGCGGTATGTATACATACACTTATAGACTGCTGATTCCGGCGTCGCTGCTCAGTTTATTGATTCTGTCTTTGAATCTGTTTGGGGACGGGCTGCGGGACGCCCTTGATCCCCGTTTGAAGAAATAGGGGGCGGAGGTTATGAGAAGAAATAAAAAGGAAGAAAAAAAAATATTAGATATAAAAGATTTAAGAGTTTCCTTTTTTACTCCCGCGGGCGAGGTGAAGGCCGTGGGAGGCATTTCCTATGACCTCAACTACGGGGAGGTAATGGGGATTGTAGGGGAGTCCGGCAGCGGAAAAAGTGTACAAGCCTACTCAATTATGGGCCTGCTGCAAAGCCCTGGGAAGGTTTTGGGCGGCTCCATTACCTTTGACGGTGAAGATGTGCTGGCAAAGAGCGAAAAGGAGATGCAGGATTTCCGGGGAAACAGCGTCAGCATAATCTTCCAGAATCCCATGACCTGTCTCAACCCGGTTTATACCATAGGGAATCAGCTCATGGAGGCGATTCGATGTCATAAAAAAGTGACCAGGACGGAAGCCAGGGACAGAGCCGTTGAAATGCTTAGGCTCGTAGGAATCAACAACCCTGAAGGACGTATGGGACAATATCCCCATGAATTTTCCGGAGGTATGCGGCAGAGGGTCATGATCGCTATGGGGCTGATCTGCGACCCAAGAATGCTTATTGCGGACGAACCCACCACCGCTCTGGACGTCACCATCCAGGCTCAGATCATCGAGCTGATGAAGGATATCCGGGAAAAGACCCAAATGTCCATCATCCTTATCACCCACAATTTAGGTGTGGTGGCAGAGATCTGCGACAGGGTGTCGGTCATGTACGCCGGTAAGATCGTAGAGCAGGGGGATGTGGAAGATATTTTCTATCGGCCCCGGCACCCTTATACTTTAGGGCTTCTGCGTTCTACTCCCAGAGTGGACGCGGAGGAATACGAGAGGCTGATCCCCATTGAGGGAACGCCGGTGGACATGCTGAATCCTCCTGCAGGCTGCCCCTTTGGACCTCGTTGTGAACACTGCATGAAGATCTGTCTGCGGGCAGAGCCTCCCCGGACGGATTTGGGCAACGGGCACATATCCGCGTGCTGGTTGTTGACGGAGGAGGCAAAAGAGGCAAAAAAGGAGAAAACTCCAAATGAATAACGAGTTGATCCGGATTGAAAACCTGAAAAAGTATTTTCCTATTAAAGCAGGCTTTGCGAAGCGCGAATACGTCCAGGCGGTGGAGAACGTCAACCTCACCATTCAAAAAGGTGAAACCCTGGGGCTTGTGGGGGAATCCGGCTGCGGAAAGACGACACTGGGGAGGACTATTCTCCGTCTGTATGAGCCTGACTCGGGAAAACTATTTTATGATGGCAAAGATATCACCCGCGTAAATATGCTTCCCTATCGCCGGAAGATGCAGATCATCTTTCAGGATCCCGCCGCATCGCTGAACCCTCGTATGACAGTGGGGGAAATCGTTGGAGAAGCCATCGATATTCACAAACTGGCCCGGGATAAAAAGGACAGAGCCGGGAGGATCCGGCAACTCCTGAACCGGGTGGGCCTCAGCAGTGAGCATTCGAACCGTTACCCTCACGAGTTCTCCGGTGGTCAGCAGCAGCGTATCGGAATCGCAAGAGCCCTGGCGGTGGAACCTGAGTTCATCGTCTGCGACGAACCGGTATCGGCGCTGGATGTGTCCATTCAGTCGCAGATCGTAAACATGCTGGAGGATATGCAGCGGGAATTGGGGCTGACCTACCTCTTCATCGCCCATGACCTTTCCGTTGTACGGAATATCTCCAACCGCATCGGTGTTATGTACCTGGGAAATATGGTGGAGCTGGCCGGCAGCAGCGAGCTTCACAAAAACCCGCTGCATCCTTACACCAGAGCTCTCCTGTCCGCGGTGCCGGCGCCGGACCCCGGGAAGAGTCGATTGAAAGACCGGATTGTATTGAAGGGTGACATACCAAACCCCGCAAATCCGCCGACGGGCTGCAGGTTCCACACGCGCTGTCCATGTGCGATTGACAGGTGCAGGGAGGAAGTTCCCCTGTGGAGGGAACCGGCGCCCGGCCACTTCGCCGCGTGTCATATTATATAGCTGTTAGTACTGCCTTAAAATGGAAATGGCTGCTTTACTTAAACAGGGCAATATTGTATAATAAAATGAATGTCAAACCGGTAAAAATTTGAGTTGAAGCAACCGGCAGGCAAAAGAAGGAGGAGAAATTTTATGAAGAGGTTTTTAGTGTTGTTTCTAGCATTCTGCATGGTCTTCACGTTAGCGGCCTGCGGCGGTGACGGAGAAGCGCCTGATACAGGGACAACCTTGGACATTGCAGTTTGCTTTGCTCCGGAGCCTGACACCATTGACCCTGCGCTAAACACCTCTATTGACGGTGCTATCATGCTGCAGCACAGCTTTGAAGGACTCGTCAAATGGGCTGACGACGGCAGAGGCAACGCGACGCTGGTTCCCGGAGCAGCCGAGAGATGGGATGTGAGCGAAGATGGAAAGACCTATACCTTCCATCTTAGAGAAGGGGCCCGCTGGTCCGACGGCGAGCCTGTAACCGCCCACGACTTTGAATATGCCTGGAAGAGAGCCGTAGATCCAAACACTATGGCAGGCTATAGCGCTTTGCTGGACTGCGTTTTGAACGGTCCCGAGATTATTTACGGGATCCAGGGAGATGACCCTGATGCAGAAGCGGCTTCCCTGCCTGCTGACGAATTGGCGGCAGTAGCTCTGGACGATATGACCTTCGAAGTAACCCTTCACACGGCGATTCCCTATTTTACCGAAATTGTGGCCCTGCCGGTGACCTTTCCCGTCCGCCGGGATATCATTGAACAATACGGCGACCAGTGGACCTTCAAGCCCTCCACCTACATCAGCAACGGCCCTTACATGATGAGCGACTGGGTTCATAATTCCTATATCACGATGGTTAAAAATCCCAATCATTACGACTATGAAAACCTGGGACCGGACTCCATCAAGTTTGCTCTGATGGATAATGACAATGCCATGCTGGCTGCTTTCAACATCGGCGAACTGGATTTCAACTCGGGATATCCTATAGATGAGGTTACTTCATTATTAGAGTCAGGACAGCTGAAAATAGCGGATTACATCGGAACCTATTTCATCAGCTTCCAGGCAAAGCAGCATCCTTTTGATAATCCTCTGGTGAGAGAGGCCTTTTCACTGGTCATAGATCGAAACTATATTGTAAAGCAAATAACCAGAGCGGGGGAGGTTGCGGCAGACGGCTATGTGCCCGCAGGCATCTATGATGCAGGCGGCGTCGGTTCTGATTTCAGGGAAACAGGCGGCGGTTATTACAGCCTGGATGACGCTGATTACGCGGCTAACTGTGAAAGAGCCCGTGAGCTGCTTGCCGAAGCCGGGTATCCGGGAGGCGAAGGATTTCCTATCGTGGAATATATCTATAATACCGGTGATCAGCATCGGGCTATCGGTGAAGCGCTGCAGAATATATGGCAAACGGAGCTGGGGGTGCAAGTCACTCTGGCGAATCAGGACTGGTCAACCTTCATGGGTACCAGGAGGAGCGGAGACTACTCCATCGCCAGAAACGGCGGGATCGCAGGTTATAACGATCCCATCTCCTTCCTTGAAATGTGGGTAAGCGACGCCGGCAACAACGACGCTCAATATTCCAATGCGGAATACGACGGCCTCATAATGTTGGCAAAATCCTCTTCGGATCCCACTGTCAGAATGCAGGCCCTGCATGACGCGGAAGATATCCTGATGGGAGAGCATGTTGTAGCGCCCATTTACTTCTACACGCAGCCTTACATGGTATCGGAGGACCTGAAGGGCTGGTACTACACACCGCTGGGATTCTTTTTCTTCTCTTATGCTACTAAATAAGCGACAAGAAAATTAAAGGTAAAGCACGGAATAAATAAGAGCACGGGCGGATCTTCCGCCCGTGCTCTTGCTTTTATATGTTGTCTATGCGTTGTTGTTTTTATGTCTGCGGGCTATAAATATAGCGGCAATAAATCCGCCCCATAGTCCTCCGCATCCGATGATCATCATAATAATTGCTCCGGTATTCATATTACTTTACCTCCTTTTGCTTGGAAAGATCGGCATAGCCTTCCTTTCCTTTCATAGCGGTCATGATGATGGTCACTATGACGCAAACGAGCATGGTGCCCCATCCAAACACCGCGATGTCTGCGGAAGCGTATCCGCCGTAGCCATCTTTCATATATCCGATGGTGTTGGATATTACCATGAAGCCGAGAACCACAACGGTGATGATCTTCAGGGAGTAAACCCACCACTTTCCGACGCTGAAGTTGGAGAACTCGTTGGCGTCTTTCCGGAGCTGCTCCAGATTGAAGAACCAGCCGATCAAAATAACCTCAATCAAACCAGCGCCGGCAACACCGATATTATTGATGAAAGCGTCTACGATGTCGAGTATGTTCAGTCCCGCGCCGGTTATGAAAAGAATGCTGATTACGAAAGCAGGCACCAGTACGATGGTGGTGGCTTTCTTGTGGGGTAATTCAAATTTGTCCTCAATACCCGAGATAACAGCCTGGATAATTGAAATCAGAGATGTGACTCCCGCAAAGAACAGAGCTCCGAAGAAGCAGAAACCTATGAGGCCGTTCATTGCCGGAAGGGTGTTGATCGCAGCGGGGAATACCATAAATGCCAGACCTACTCCTCCTGCGGCAACTTCCTCTACCGCTACTCCCTGAGTGAGTGCCATATAACCCAGAACGCTGAATACGCCGATACCGGCGAAGAGCTCGAAACCATGGTTAGCGGTAGCGGTAATAAATGCTGTATTGACTACATCCGTGTCCTTGGGCAGATAGCTGGAATATGCGATCATGATGGCGAAAGCTATGCTCAAGCTGAAGAATACCTGCCCGTAAGCGGCGACCCATACGCTCGAGTCAGTTATCGTGCTCCAGTTGGGGGTGAACAGATAATTAAGTCCGTCGATAGCGCCCGGAAGGGTTATGCCTCTGATAACGAGTATGGCTGTGAGTATCAGAAGTATGGGCATAGCGATTTTACACGCTGTTTCAATACCCCTGCTGATGCCCCTGTACATTATAATTGCGGTAATGGCCCAGATGACAATGAAAGGAATAACCAGATTCATCTGAATGCCGCCCAGATCAAGGGCGCTGGAGGAAATCCCAAGATATCCAAGGAAGAATCCGGTGGGGTCATCACCCCATGCCAGGTTGAAAGAGTATCCTATGTAACTGATAACCCATACAATGATGGCCACATAGTATACGGTAATAACAAAAGCGACCATGACCTGGAACCAGCCCAGCCATTCAAATTTGCGGTTGAGCCTTGCTAAGGCCACAGGAGCGCCGCCTCGGTAGTTCTTTCCTATAGTATATTCGAGAATAAGAATGGGAATACCTGCCGTTAAGATTGCGAAAAAGTAGGGCAACAGGAAAGCGCCGCCACCGTTAGTCGCGGCAGTATAAGGGAAACGCCATATATTTCCCAGGCCTACCGCGGATCCGATCGCGGCTAAAATAAAGCCTAATTTTGTGTTCCAACTTGCTCTGTTCAAAATTGATTACCTCCCTTTAGATTCATAATATAAATAGTATAAGTCAATCGGAGCAGAAATATTGCAAATACTCAACTCCGATATAATTAAACATTATAGTCGCTAGCAAGAAGGTTTGTCAAAGGAAATCGCAAAAAAAATGTGCGATGAAACATATTTTGTAATTTTTTTTTGTTTGGTTCCACAAAACACAACTTGGATGAGAGCATAGGTTCACGGGGAAAAGAAAAGCAAGCGCATTCAGAGTTAAAACGGCGGTTGAATATTTGACATGGGAAGACTGAAATAGTATCATGTTTAAATCAGAGCGAAAACCTTCGCCCCACATGATTCTCATGTAATCATCAAAGGCGGACCGAAACAATCATAAGAATAAAAGCTTTGTAAGGAAGTGTATAATGAAGGTAGTAGCGGCAACACAAAATAAGCATAAGATTGAGGAGATCGACGCCATTACCGCACCTTTTGGATTTGAGATCATATCCAGAGGGGACGCCGGGGTTCCCGATTTTGAAATTGAGGAGGACGGAGTTACTTTTGAGGAAAACTCTCTGAAAAAGGCCATGGAAATTCATAAAGCCTGCGGCCTTCCCACTATAGCGGACGACTCCGGATTGATGGTGGATATTCTGGATGGAGATCCCGGCGTGTACTCTGCCCGTTTTGCAGGAGTGGAGGGAGACGACGCAAAGAATAATGAAAAGCTTTTACGGCTTCTTGCCGATGTTCCTCTGGAAAAAAGACAAGGCAAGTTTGTATCTGTCATCACCATGGTTTTCTCTCCCGACGACATTGTCGTTGCGAGAGGTGAATGCTCCGGGCATATACTATATAACGTCGTCGGAGAAAATGGATTTGGCTACGATCCTCTCTTCGTACCCGACGGATACGAGGAAAGCTTCGGCCAACTGCCCGCCGGGATAAAAAACCGCATCAGCCACCGGGCGGCAGCTTTGCAAGTCTTGCAGGAGCAGTTGCAACTGCGGAAATAGGAGGGTACACCCATCCTCCGGCATCAACTAAAATAGGAACCGTGTTTATGAGTAAAAAAAGAGTCAAAGAGGTCTTAATCAATGTATTTGTAAGGATGCAAAAACCTTACTACCAAGGTGTGGCCGCTGAGCTGGCCTTTTTCTTTCTCATGTCCATGGTTCCCCTTTTCACCATCGCCGGTGAATTCCTGGGCGTCTTTTCCCTATCCTTTGACATAATTGAAAAATTGGTAGGAGATTATATTTCGGAGGAGATCGCCGGTTCTCTGGGAGAGTACATCAATTATACACCTTCCGGGACCATAAGCGTGCTGTTCCTGATTTTTGCCCTCTGGTCCGCTTCCAAGGCCCAGTATTCCATGATTCGCATCGCCAATTACACCTATACCGGTCTCAATTCGGGCCGGGGCTTTATCCGGGAGCGGCTTCGCGCCATGTTTACGGTAGTAATCACTATTTCGCTGCTGGCCTTCAGTCTGGCTATCCTGGTTTACGGAGAACCAATCGTCAACATTATCAGCTTATATGTTGAAGAAATACTGTCACTTCCCTTCCGCTTCAACGAAGCCTGGTATGTTTTGCGCTGGCCTTTAGGCATCGCCTTTTACTTTTTCGGGATTACTTTTATTTATTACATTTTGCCCAGTGAAAGACTGCCCTTCAAAAGAATTATCCCGGGAAGCGCGATGGCTTCTGCCGGGATATTGATTGCTACATGGGGCTATTCTTTTTATATGTCGAGATTCTCCAATTACGATGTGGTTTACGGAAGTCTGGCCTCTGTGATAGGACTTCTGTTCTGGTTTTATATTCTGGGCTATGTCATCGTCATCGGCATTGTCTTCAACGCGGCTCTCGAAGAGACAAAGAGCTAGTATCTGTCCCGCTATATTACCCGGACGGATATGATTCCCTCGAAACTCAGGGCCTTCTTAAGCTCCTGCTCGTCTACTTCCGAATCCAGATCTACAAGAGTTACCGCATAATCCCCCTTGCTGCGGTTGATCAGGTCGCTGATGTTCACATTCATATCAGCCAGAACGCCTGTCAGCCTTCCCAGCATGGAGGGAATATTTTTATTCAGAACCACGAGGCGGGCAGTAGTGGTGCAGAGCCCCAGGCTGCAGGAGGGGAAGTTCACGGAATTGCGAATATTTCCGTTTTCCAGATAGTCAACAAGCTCTTCTACAGCCATTACAGCGCAATTGTCCTCCGATTCGTGGGTAGAAGCTCCCAGATGGGGGATACAGATGATCTGATCTCTGTCCAGATAATTTTCATTGGGGAAATCCGTCACATAGGTGCGGATAAAGCCTCTGTCGATGGCTTCCAGCACGTCGTATTCTTTCACGATCTGATCTCTGGAGAAGTTCAGCAGGCAGACGTCCTTCTTCATGAGCTTGAGCCGCTGCTTGTTAATCATCTCTTTGGTGTTTTCCATAAAAGGTACGTGAATGGTCACGTAGTCGCAAAGGGGCAGCAGAACATCAAGGGACTCGATGATCTGTACGGAAGGAGACAGATCGTGGGCGGAGTTAATGGTAATATAGGGGTCGTAACCCAGAACGTTCATCCCCAGAGACTCGGCGGTGTTAGCCACCATTACGCCGATAGCTCCCAGCCCGATAACGCCGAGGGTTTTGCCCTTGATCTCTTGGCCTGCGAATTTGGATTTGTTTTTTTCCACGGTTTTAGGAATGTCCGATGTGGAGCTCAGAGACTTGGCCCAGGCGATAGCGCTGGTCAGATTTCTGGCTGACATGAGCAGACCTGTGAGAACCAGTTCTTTCACCGCGTTGGCATTGGCTCCGGGAGTGTTGAAAACCACGATGCCCTTCTCGGAGCAGACGTCCAGCGGAATGTTGTTTACACCGGCTCCGGCCCTGGCAATGGCTAAGAGGTTTTCCGAGAATTCCATGGATTTCATGTCCTGGCTCCTGACCAGAATCCCGTTGGCCTCATCGATATTGTCTACCATCTCGTAGCTATCTGAAAAGCAGGATATCCCTTTTTGGGCTATCTTGTTAAGCGTTGTGATTTTATATTTGTTCATATAATTAATGCTCCTTATCTATTTTCTTTCTCGAATGCCTTCATAAATTCAACTAATGTTTCCACACCTTCACGAGGCATAGCGTTGTAAATGCTGGCCCGCATGCCGCCTACCGTACGATGGCCGCCAAGGTTGACAAGGCCCTGGGCCTTGGCTTCGGCAATGAACTTTTTGTCCAGTACTTCATCTCCGGTGACAAAGACTACGTTCATCAAGGAACGGTCTTTTTCAACCACAGGACAACGGTATAAATCGCTGTCGTCAATGGCTTTATATAGAAGGGAAGCCTTTTCCTCATTCATTTTCTGTATAGCCGCTACGCCGCCCTGCTTTTTGATCCACTGGAAGGTGAGGCCCGCCATGTAGATGGAGTAGCAGGGGGGAGTGTTGAAGAGGGATTTAGCATCGGCATGGATCTTGTAATCCAGCATGCTGGGAGTTCCTTCCGGCGCCAATCCGATCAGATCCTCGCGGACGATGACGATGGTCACGCCGGCAGGTCCGATATTTTTTTGCGCTCCCGCAAAAGCCAGCCCGAATTTACTGATGTCCAACTCTTCCGAAAGGATCATGGAGGAGAGGTCCGCTACCAGCGGCACGTCTCCGGTGTCGGGAAGGCTTGTGTATCTTGTACCGTAGATCGTGTTGTTATAGGTTATGTAAAAATAGTCCGCATCCGTAGAAAACTTTTCTTTAGGCACTTCGGGAATATAAGTGAAAATATCCGGCTCTGATGTAGCCAGTATATTCACCTCACCCAGCTTTGCCGCTTCCTTTGCCGCATTTTTTGCCCAGCTGCCGGTGATGATAAAATCCGCTTTACGGGAATTGCGGAAAAGATTTATGGGAATCATGGAGAACTGCAGATAACCGCCTCCCTGTAAAAACAGCACCTTATAGGAATCAGGAATAGCCATGAGATCTCTGAGATCCTGCTCCGCCGACTCGATGATCTGTTGAAACTCTTTTGAACGATGGCTCATCTCCATGACGGACATGCCACAACCTCGATAATCGAGCATCTCTGACGCGGCCTGTTCCAGAACGGGAAGAGGCAGCATAGAGGGGCCTGCGGAAAAATTGAAAACTCTGCTTGTCTTATTCATTTGAATGACCTCCCAATAATTTATTACATCCGCAGAGATGTTTCCCTGCAGAATCCTGTCGGAATTCACTGGATTTATATTATCCGGGATAATATAAATGAAAATATTATATCACAGACTTGAATTTTTGCGAAGATATTTATACTTGAAGAATATAAAAATTTCCGCAGTGGGTTACGATTTACAGCCTGATCTTGTTTGAATCAAAACACCCTTGTCATCCTGAGCGCAGCGAAGGATTTTAAATAAAAAGAAAGGTTCTTCGTGGCAACCTCCTCAGAATGACACCTAAATCAAAACTCGCTGTGAATCGTAACCGCAGTGGAAATTTTTCTACTTAAGCGTTATAACTTGTTCAATGAGCCCCTTCTGTGGTACACTGAATAACAGTATCGGAAAATGTCGAAATGTCGAAATAAAGCGGGAAGGATATCCGCTGCACAGTATAGGAAAGAGGAAAAGGGAATAAAATGAAATATCTAATCTTGGTTACAGATGGTGCCGGCGACGAACCTATAGACGTTCTGGGCGGAAAGACGCCCCTGGAAGCGGCAAACCTTAAAAATATTAATTCGATGGCGGCTCGGGGAACCGTGGGAATGGTAAGCACTATCCCTGAAGGAATGGCTCCGGGAAGCGACGCGGCCAACCTGTCGGTAATGGGATATGATCCCAAGGTTTTCCACACAGGAAGATCTCCGCTGGAGGCGGTGAGTATGGGCATTGAAATGTCCGCCACGGATGTGGCCTTTCGCTGCAATTTGGTTACCCTGAGAGGAGAGGGTGAGTATTCGGATCTGACCATCGTCGATCACAGCTCCGGCGACATCACTACGGAAGAAGCGGCCCAGCTGATCGAGGCGGTAAATGAAGCCTTTGCAACAGAGGGAATTAAATTCTATACAGGATTCAGCTATCGTCACGCTATGATTGTTCGTGACGGCAGCACCGACTATGAACTCATTCCTCCCCACGACGTCCTCGGGCAGAGAGCCGGGGAACATCTTCCCAAAGGCGAGGGTTCCGAGTTTATCAAAGAGATGATGATAAAAAGCTATAAGCTTTTGTCCGAGCACCCGGTCAATCGCAAACGTGTGGAAAAGGGTCTCAATCCCGCAAACTCCATCTGGATTTGGGGGCAGGGCAGAAAGCCCAATCTAACACCTATTTACGATAAGTATCAGGTAAAGGGCGCAACGGTATCAGCGGTAGACTTAATCAAAGGAATCGGACTTTGCGCCGGCCTTAAAGCCATTGAAGTAGAAGGAGCTACCGGTACCATCCATACGAACTATGAGGGCAAGGTAGCTGCCACCATCCAATCCTTCGAGGAAGGAAGCGATTTTGTATTCCTTCACTTAGAAGGACCTGACGAATGTTCCCACCAGGGAGATCTTGCGGGTAAGATGAAATCTCTCGAGCTTATCGATGAAAAAATTGTGGGTCCGATGATGGAATATTTGAATCATTCCGGTGAAAACTATAGATTCCTGGTTGTACCCGATCACCAGACGCCGATTCGTATTCGTACTCACCTGGGAGAGCCGGTACCTTTTGTGCTGTACGAAAGCGCCGACCCGAAAGAGGAAGATACCACCCGGGTGTTTGGCGAAACGTCGGGAAGCGGCGGCCTTCAGTTTCAAAACGGATATGAGCTTACCGATTATTTTTTCAGGAAATAGAAAAGCCAAGACGTTATAATCAGGAAAATAATTAAGGATTGAAGATTCATGAGAAGAGCGTTATCTATATTACTACTGCTGTCTATGTTGCTCGGGTCTGTAAGCTTCGCCCACGGAGCGCCGGCGGAGCCTCAGCTTACCGGTAAGAGTGCTATTTTGATCGATGCCACTACAGGAAAGATTTTGTATGAAAAGAACAGCCACGAACAGCAGTATCCGGCGAGTACCACTAAAATTATGACAGCTATTCTGGCGCTGGAAAACCTGAAGCTCACCGATAAGATAGAAATAGACGCAGAAACTCCATTTACAGAGGGCAGCCGGATCTACCTTCTGGAGGGAGAGAACGTGACAATGGAAGAAGTCATGTACGGAATGATGCTGGAGTCCGCCAACGACGCGGCAGTAGCTTTTGCGAAAAATATTTCGGGAAGCGTGGAAGAGTTCGCCAAATTGATGAACAAAACCGCCTCTGAACTGGGAGCTTTAAACACCAATTTCGTCAATCCCAACGGACTTCACGATGACGAACACATGACCACGGCCTACGATCTGGCAATGATAGCGAGATACGCCATGCAAAATGACACCTTCCGGCACTTTGTTACCACTTACCAATATACAATGGATGCCACCAATCTGCAGGAGACCCGCTATCTCTACAATACGAACCGCATGCTTTATGATAATGTTCATAAGGTGACGGTGAACGGTCAGGTGAGAGGCTGCAAATATGAAGGCGTAACAGGGATCAAGACCGGATATACAGGCCGGGCCGGAGGCTGTTTGGTTGCCGGCGCCAAACGGGGAAACACGGAACTGATCGCCGTTACACTTGCCACTACGGATATGGGAAGGTTCCAGGACTGCATCGCCCTTCTGGATTACGGCTTTGAAAATTTCAAAACCGTCAACGCGCTGGAGGCGGGAAGCGACTTCGGAATCATACCTGTGACTCGTGGTTCGGTAAAGCAGGTGAGAGTAGTTCTGCCTCAAAGCGTAGAAGCTACCCTGCCGGCGGAGGCGTCGGAAAATGTGCTCAGGACAGAAGTGGAGTTGCTGGAATCTGTGGAGGCTCCCGTGCTGCCGGGACAGAAGGCAGGGAGCATCAAGCTGTATGCAGGCGACGAGTTGATCGGAGAATATGACGCGGTGGCTGCAGAGCAGGTGGACAGAGGAGGATGGCTGTCCATCGTAGGTATAACCGACAGCGCCGCGGAAAAAATCCGCAACACCGCTCTGTCCGCAATGGCGGCGTTGCTGCTGATGTTTATACTGTTCGTTTTGGTAAAGCGTCATCAGGTGAAGGTTCGCCGGCGCAGAAGACAACAGCGCGAGGAAAAATACCGCCTGATGAAAGAGCAGGAAAAAGCCCGCTGGGAGCAGGAATACTGGAGCAGGAGAAATTATTAATAGAAAGCAATAAAAATGAGGTGCCGCAGAAAAATCATGCAGCACCTCTTACTTTTTGTCTTATTCTTTTGACAGGATGATTTCCGCCACTTTATAGATATCGCCGGCTCCCATGGTTATGACCAGATCACCGGGTTCGCCGTTATTCACAACGAAGTTGGCGATTTCGTCAAAGCTCCCCAGATAATACACTTCTTTATCGGGATAGGTCCGTTTAATCTCCGACACCAATTCCCTGGAACTAATTTTATAAATGTTCTTTTCTCTGGCGGCATAGATTTCCGCCAGAATTATTTTGTCCGCCAACTCAAAGGCCTGGGCAAACTCTTCAAAAAGCGCCAGAGTTCTGGTATAGGTGTGAGGCTGGAACAGGCACCACATATTTTTGTGAGGCACATTGACGGCTGCGGACAATGTGGCTTTGATTTCCGTAGGGTGATGGGCGTAATCGTCTACGATGCGCAGTCCGTTTTTTGTAACGCCAATAATATCAAATCGGCGCTGGGTACCGGTAAAGGCTGCCAAAGTAGAAATGATACGGTCCGCGTCCACACCCAGATCGTGACAGCAGGCCGCCGCCGCCAACGCGTTTACGATGTTATGCTCACCGGGGACGGATAGCTGGAGGAAGCCCAGTTTCTCGCCCTGATGAAGAAGGTCAAAGGAGGGCATCCCGGCGGAATTGAACTGTATATTTTCTGCATAGTAATCACTTTGTTCATCGAGGCTGAAAGTGATGACCCGGCGGGGCAGGTCTTTAACAATGGACCTGACAAAGGGGTTGGCTGTGTACGCAATGACCGCCCCGTCCTCAGGCTCAAGCCGGGCAAAACGGTCGAAGGAGTTGACAATGTGGTCAATATCCTTGAAGTAATCCAGGTGATCCGAGTCAATGTTCAATATAATTTTGTATTTGGGATAAAGACTTAGAAAACTGTCCATGTATTCGCAGGCTTCCGTTACGATAAAATCACCCTTACCCACCTTGACGTTGCCGTTGAAGGCGGGAAGGTTGCCGCCTACTAAAATGGTAGGGTCGCAGCCTGCCTCTTCAAGAATCAGAGATATCATAGAGGTAGTTGTGGTTTTTCCGTGAGTTCCGGAAACGGCGATGCTTTGTCCGAATTCCCTCATCAGCGCGCCCAGAACCTCCGCCCTTGGGACTACGGGGATTCCATTCCGCTGGGCGGCGACAATCTCCGGATTGTCCGGCGAGACAGCGGAAGAATACACTACGAGATCAGCACCGTGGATGTTGCTCTCATCATGATCAAAAAAGATTAAGGCTCCCTGGTTTTTCAACTTCTCCGTAACCTCTCCGGGCTTCAGGTCGGAGCCGGATATCCAGTAACCCCTCTTCAAAAAAATCTCTGCAATGGCGGAGAGACCAACGCCTCCAATGCCGATGCAGTGAATATGTCTGTATTTTGAAAGATCTATCATTAATTTCCTCTTCATTTTAAAGCCGGCCGCCTTTTTCCGCGTCACAGGCTGCGCTATACACGCTATAGTAGATTATAACATAGACATGCGAAAAACATACCGCAAATATAGTAAAATTGACAAAAAGTCGGGATGCGAATAATATTAACATATACAAAATGTAACGGGACGAGAATGCCAAAACCTCTCTGCGAAAAGATATAGGCATATAAGCGTGTTAGGAGGGCTGTCATGAAGAGAACGGAAAGAGTCGGCGCTATTGTCAGGATCCTGTCCAATCACCCCAACCGTACCTATTCTCTGAGTTATTTTTGTCAGATATTTCATGCGGCAAAATCCACCGTCAGCGAGGACGTCTCCGCGGCAAAGAAGCTGCTGGCCCAACTGGAGCTGGGAAGCATCGAAACCATCGCCGGAGCAAAGGGCGGTATTCGCTTTATTCCTTCTGTCTCTTCCGAACACCATGAGAATCTGTTGAATGAGCTCTGCGAAAAACTTTCCGATGGAAATCGGATTTTAGGCGGCGGATTTTTATATACTTCCGACTTGATGTTTGACTCTCACATAATGAGCCGGGCAGCGGAGATGTTTGCACAGAAATTTCAGGACTGCGGCGCGGACTACGTGGTGACCATCGAGACAAAGGGGATACCGGTAGCCTTTATGACGGCTCATATGCTGAACCTGCCTCTTGTAGTGGTTCGGCGGGAAAGCCGTATATCCGAAGGATCAACGGTGAGCATCAACTATTTCTCCGGATCTACGGACCGGATTCAAAAGCTGTCTCTTGCAAAGCGGGCGGTAGAGCCTGGAAAGAAGGCTATCGTCATCGATGATTTCATGAGGGCCGGCGGAAGCATCAAGGGCATTATAGACGTCCTGGCTGAATTCGATGTTAAAGTGGTGGGAACAGGGGTAGTCATCGCGTCAGTAGAACCCATTAAAAAGGTTATAGATGATTATTATCCGCTGCTCTATCTGGGCCATGTGGATGAAGAAAAGAAGACGATTGAGGTCATTCGGACCGGCGGATCACGCGCATAACAGAAATTAACAGAATCGCTCTTGAAAAAAATTGTAATTAAAGGTATAATTGTGTCATAACCTGCTGTACGTCTGATACCTGCTGTGTTCAAGGCATGTAAGAGAGGTGGTGTATTCATGCGAATAACTGACGTAAGAATTCGCAAGGTCAACGACGAGGGTAAGATGCGTGCTGTTGTTTCGGTGACGTTTGACGATGAATTCGTAGTGCATGACATTAAAGTCATTGAAGGGCAGAATGGTCTGTTTATAGCAATGCCCAGCAGAAAGATGGGAGAAGGCGATTTTCGTGATATAGCCCATCCTTTGACCTCGGAGACAAGAAATCGAATCAAGGAGGCGATATTTGAAGAGTACAACAAGGTTCTGGAGAATATGGAAGAAGGAGCAGACCCTGCGGAAGCTCCGATACAGGCAGTTGAGACGGCAGAGATAGAAGAAGCGAATCTTTGAGATTGAAAACTCTATTTCTAAAAATATAGACACCGTTGCATAAGCGGTGTCTTTTTTATTTGCGAGGCGTTTATTACTTTGTCAACTGAGGGTATAGGTGATATACTTAAGCAGGAACTTCCTGTCGCAATGCGATCAGCCGTTTATGAAAGCTTTGAATTGAGGGGAAAAATAAATGAGTGAAAACAACATTAACATGAGCATCGGGCAACTTATTGCAGAAGAAGAGCGCAAGGAGAAAAACAGACTGAATATCGTCTTGAAACATATACAGGCGGGAGTTACATTTGTTGACTGGAAAGCGGCTTACATCGGTGAGGATGTTACCATCGGCCCGGGAACCGTCATAGGTCCCGGCGTCATTCTGGAAGGCAATACCCGCATCGGTGAAAACTGCGCCATCGGCCACGGCACAAAAATCAGAGACAGTATCATCGGCGACCAGGTGAATATACAGTGTTCCGTAATCACGGAGAGCAGTATAGGCAACCGGACGACGGTGGGCCCCTTCGCTTATCTGCGGCCTAACAGCCGGGTTGGCGAGGACGCCAAGGTAGGGGATTTCGTTGAAATCAAAAACTCCACTATGGGAGACGGGGCAAAGGCGTCTCATCTCACCTATATCGGAGACGCAGACGTGGGCGCCGGAGTTAATTTGGGCTGCGGCGTAGTCTTTGTCAATTATAACGGCTCGGAAAAGAACCGATCCACAATCGAGGACGGCTCTTTTATAGGATGCAACACTAATGTAATAGCGCCGGTCAACGTGGGAAAAGGCGCCTATGTGGCGGCGGGAACTACCGTCACGAAAGACGTGCCGCCGGGCGCTCTTTGCATCGGCAGATCCAGAGAACAGATTATCCCCGACTGGGTGGAAAAACGGGGCATACTGAAGAAAAAGAAGAAGTAATGAAGTAATACGGAAGAAACAGGACAGGAAAGGATACAGTAATGAAGAATGGAGCGTTCGCGGACTTTAAAATCTTTGCGGGAAACTCAAATCCCGAGCTTGCGGAGGAAATCGCCTCGATTATGGGCAAGCCCCTGGGAAGGTCGACAGTAAGCAAATTCAGTGATGGTGAAGTATCGGTAAACATGTGGGAGACAGTGAGAGGCGTCGACGCCTATATCGTTCAGTCCACCTGTGATCCGGTGAACGATAATCTGATGGAGCTGCTGATTATGATCGACGCCATGAAACGGGCGTCTGCAGGAAGGATCAACGCGGTCATTCCTTACTACGGCTACGCCAGACAGGACCGGAAGGCCAAGGCCAGAGATCCCATTACCGCAAAGCTTGTGGCTGACCTGATAAGTTCCGCCGGGGCGGACAGGGTTGTGACCATGGATCTCCACGCGGCGCAGATTCAAGGTTATTTCAATATCCCTGTAGATCATCTTCTGGGAATGCCCATCCTCGTTAAATATTTTAAAGAGATGCGTCTGGACGACCTGGTTGTTGTTTCTCCGGACCATGGCAGCGTGGGCCGCGCAAGAAATATGGCCCATCCTCTGGACGCTCCCATCGCTATCGTCGACAAAAGGCGACCCAAGGCCAATGTGTCGGAGATCATGAATATTATCGGAGATATTGAAGGAAAGAACGCTATTTTAGTTGACGATATTATCGATACCGCGGGAACCATAACAAATGCCGCCAACGCTTTAAAGGATATGGGAGCCAAAGAGGTTTACGCCTGCTCCACACACGCGGTGCTTTCGGGACCGGCTATCGAAAGGATCGGCGAATCCGCCATTACAGAGATGGTCCTCTTGAATACGATACCCCTGCCGGAAGAAAAGAAGCTGGATAAGATTAAAGTACTGTCAGTAGCTCCTCTTTTTGCGGAAGCTATGATTCGTATCTTTACCAATGATTCTATCAGCAGGCTGTTTGATTAGAGATATGTTTATTATTGCAGGACTTGGAAATCCCGGCAGAAGATATGAGCATACCAGGCACAATATCGGTTTCATCACAGTAGATTATCTGGCAGAAAAGCACGGGATCCGAATCAACAAAATAAAGCACAAGGCACTGGTCGGGGAGGGCGTAATCTCCGGCCAAAAGGTGTTGCTGGTAAAGCCTCAGACCTATATGAACCTGTCGGGTCAAAGTCTGAGAGAAGTGGTGTCCTATTATAAGCCCGAGCTTTCCAGGCTCATCGTAGTGTATGACGATATAGACCTGCCTGTTGGCAGACTGCGCATAAGGACCTCCGGCAGCGCAGGCACTCATAACGGAATGCGTTCCATCATATTTGACCTGCAGAGGGACGACTTTCCCCGAGTCAGAATCGGTATCGGAGGAGAGCGAAAAATGGGCCTGGCGGATTATGTTACCGGAGGTTTCCGAAAAGAAGAGAAGAAATTGATGGAATCCGCCGTCCTTCGCGCCGCCTCCGCGTTGGAGTGCATACTCGACAAGGGAATTGACCAGGCTATGAACGAATACAATAGCAAAGACAAGGCATTAAAAAAAGAGGAAAGCGAGAAGGATGGTTGAAATGAATGACCCCGGCCGGTTCCGGCGAATCAGGCAGCTGGCCCGGGAAAGCTATGGAGTCTCCTGTATATCCGGTATTTCAGAGAGCAGATCCGCTGCTATTGCAGGGGTCATTGCAGAAGAGAAGCGGGGACAGTTTCTGATCGTCGCCCCCTCTTATGCAAGGGCGAAAAAGCTTGCAGAGGACCTGCATTTTTTTTCGCGTCAAAAGATATATGTCCTTCCCGAAGAAGTTCCGACTCGTATGGCCTTTGAAGCAAAAAGCCAGGACCTGCTTGTGGAGAGGCTTACCGCTATATCCGCTTTAACCTCCGGAGAAGACTGCATCGTAGTGGCCTCCGCCCAGAGCGCGGTAAAAAGATTGGCGCCCAGGGAGATCTTCCTGGAAAACACAGTGTCTCTTGTCATAGGGGACGAAGTGGATTTCGAACATCTCAAGAGACAGCTCACCTATATGGGATATGAGAGGGTTGGATCTGTAGAGGCAAGAGGCCAATACAGCGTTCGGGGCGGTATTTTAGACGTCTTTCCTCCAAATCGGACCCACCCCTGCCGAGTGGAGCTTTTTGACACGGAGATAGATTCCATTCGTTTCTTCGATCCTTTAACTCAGAGATCTGTTGGAGAAGCCGACTCTGTGATGGTTTTTCCCGCCCAACTCATCGTACAGTCTGAATATATCTTTGAACAGGCGGCTACCCGAATCCGGGCAGCCTATGAGAGCTTTTCGAGCAAACTTTCCGGAGAAAAAAGAGAGAGACTTTTGGACCGGCAGGGACATATCCTCGAGAGCATTGAGACCGTAACGAACATTCAGCTTCTGGAAAACTATATCCATTACATTTATGAAGAAACGGAATTTTTGTGGGACTACCTGAAGGATGGCAGCCTGGTAATTGTGGACGATCCCGACCGGGTGACAGAAGCATTGGAGTTGTCGGAAAGGGAATACCAGGAGGATTTCAAAGAACTGCTGGACCGCGGGGAAACGGTGCCGGAGGATTATGAGGCATTTTCCGGACCTCGGGAGTTTCTAAAGATCTATCAGGGGCGGACCGTCTTCGTCTTGACTCCCTTCCAAAAACAGCTCAGGGGAATTGACTCTTTGAAAGCTGTGGTTCCTGTCGTCTCGAAACAGGCCACTGTCTTTAACGGCAGAATGGACTTTTTAGAGGCGGAGCTGCAGCGCTACGCAAAGCTGAAATATGAGATCCGTATTGTGTGCTCCGTAAAAGACAGGGCGGAGAATATGAAGGACTTTGTGGATCGCTGCGGCCTGGGGGAACAGGTGAAAATCGCCGAGGGTCAGCTTTCCGGGGGTATGGAGTTTCCCCAGGAGAAGATCGTCATCCTCTGCGACAAGGATATTTTTGTAACGGTAAAGCAGAGAAAATCCCGAAAAGAATCGGGGCAGCACCGGGGAATAAAGGCATTCTCCGATATCCGTCAGGGAGATTATGTGGTCCATGAGAACCATGGTATCGGAAAATTCCTGGGCGTGGCCCAGCTGGATATTCAGGGGACGAAAAAAGATTATTTAAAGATCAAATACGCGGGGGAAGATCTGCTCTACATTCCGGTGGAGCAGATGGATATCATACAGAAATACGTAGGGGCTGAAGGCGCGGCTCCCAAGATCAATAAGCTGGCCGGAGGCGAGTGGAAGAAGACCAAGCTGCGGGCCAAGCAGGCGGTACAGGAGATGGCAAAGGAACTGTTGGCCCTTTCCGCCGAGCGTCAGATGGAAAAGGGATACGCTTTTTCCGGGGATAATCTGTGGCAGCGTGAGTTTGAAGACCTTTTCCCTTATGAGGAAACGCCGGACCAGCTGCGTTCCATTCGAGAGATTAAGAAGGATATGGAAAAGCCCATCCCCATGGATCGTCTGCTTTGCGGGGATGTAGGTTACGGAAAGACAGAGGTGGCCGCCCGGGCTGTGTTTAAATGCGCGGCGGATGGAAAGCAGGCTGCTGTTCTCGTTCCCACCACTCTTTTAGCCAACCAGCATTACTATACCTTCAAGGAACGCCTTGAGGCCTTTCCCTTTAAGGTTGATGTACTCTCCCGGTTTCGGACAGAGGCTCAGGTGAAGCAGATTTTAAGCAAGATCAAAAAGGGAGAGATCGACGTGCTTATCGGTACTCACAGGCTTCTGTCAAAGGATGTGGCCTTTAAAGATCTGGGGCTTTTGGTAGTCGACGAAGAGCAGCGTTTCGGCGTCCAGCACAAAGAGTCTATTAAACAGCTTCGGAAAAACGTGGATGTTCTCACCCTTTCCGCCACGCCGATACCCAGGACCCTTCACATGTCCCTTGTGGGAATTCGGGATATGAGCCTCATCGAAGAACCTCCCGATGAACGCTATCCCGTCCAGACCTATGTCATGGAGCAGGAGGACGGCATCCTCAAAGAGGCCATTGAGCGGGAACTGGACCGGGGGGGTCAGGTTTACGTGGTATTTAACAGGGTCCGGGGGATTCAGAAGGTAGCTTCTCACATCCGGGATCTGGTGCCACAGGCGTCGGTAGTGGCCGCTCACGGGCAAATGGATGAAAAGCAGCTTGAAGACATTATGCTGCAATTTGTGAATAATGAATGTAATGTTCTTGTTTCCACTACCATTGTTGAGTCCGGTCTTGACATTCCAAACGCCAACACCATGATCATCCTCGACGCGGACCGGCTGGGCCTGTCTCAACTCTATCAGCTGCGGGGCAGGGTAGGGAGATCCAACCGTATGGCTTACGCCTATCTCATGTACCAGAGGAATAAAGTACTTTCCGAGCAGGCGGAAAAGCGGCTGAGAGCTATCCGGGAATTTACGGAGTTCGGGGCGGGCTTTCATGTGGCAATGCGGGACCTGGAGATTCGAGGCGCCGGAAATCTGCTGGGGACGGAGCAGCACGGCCATATGATGATGATCGGCTACGAGCTTTATTGCAAGCTGGTGGAGGACGCGGTAAGAGAACTGTCCGGCGGGGAAATACAGGCAAGTTACGACATGGAGACCAGTATTGAGTTGCCTGTGGAGGCACACATTCCCGGGGATTATATCTCCGACGAACTGGTGAAACTCCAGATGTATAAAAAAATTGCCTCTGTTCGGGATAAAGAGGACCGCAGTGAAATCATCGATGAACTGATCGACCGGTTCGGAGGCATTCCGAAACAGACTCTGAATCTCATAGATATCGCGCTGGTCAAATCCATGGCCAGTGTAAATGGTATTTTAAGGGTCCGTCAGGAGCAGAGGAAACTGATTTTTGACTTTTCCAACGCCGGCAGCCTAAAGCCTGAAAAGATTGCCAATGTGGCTTCTGAATATGGAATGAACCTCTTCGTTCACGGCGGACTCCAGCCATATATCCGGGTGAACCTGAAGAGCAACGACCGCCTGGGTGAAGCAATTGATTTTTTGACAAAGCTGACCGGGTAGCGTATAATTGGACGGTACCGTGGACTGGCAAGGTGAGGTGAGTTGTATTTTGTCCGCCGGGGTAACGCCGACTTAAAAAGGACGAGTTTATAATTGGATGAAGGAGAAGGACGCGAATGAATTTTAAGAAGATCTTAGCCCTCTTATTGGCAGTCATCATGGTTTTTTCTTTGGCTGCCTGCGGTAACAGCAAAGGATCCGATGACGATCCCGTTGCCAAAGTAGGGGAGGCTATAATAACAGAGGGCCAACTGAACCAATACATGTATCTGTATGCTTTTCTGCAGATGATGGATTTAAGCATAGCTACTGAAGATGAGCTGCAATATATCAGAACCCTGGTTTTGGAAGACTATATTGCTCTTACTCTGGCGAAGTTGGAGTATATGGATGACCCGGACGCTCTGCCCGAAGACCATGATACCGCCGCGGATGACTTTGTTACCAACGTGGGAGAGCAGGAGCAGACCGCTGACTACATGAAGACATATAATATTTCCGATGAGTATCTCAGAGAGTTTTATATCGATCAATATTACAGCATGACCTTTTTCGGTGATCTGACCGCCGATATACCGGATGCGACAGAGGAAGAGGCAAGGGCGTATTTTGATGAGAATCCCGACTATTTCGAAATTGATGAAGTGACCGCCAGCCATATTCTTGTGGAAGAGGAAGAGCTGGCAGAGGAGATTCTGACCAAGCTGAAAGACGGTGAGGATTTTGCCGGGTTGGCGAAAGAATATAGCATCGACGGGTCTGCCGCCGATGGAGGATCTCTCGGCAGCTTTGGACGGGGATGGGCAGTTGCTCCCTTTGAAGAAGCGGCATTCGCGCTGCAGCCCGGTGAGATGAGCGACATCGTTGAAAGCCAGTTTGGCTATCATATCATTCTGGTCACCGATAAAAATCAGGGCCATGAGGATTTTGAAAGCGTGAAGGAAGACATTAAGAGTACTCTTTACGACGAAAAGGTTCGTGAGGCATACACTGCTAAAATAACCGAACTGCGCGAAAAATACGGCGTGGAGTATCTGAAAGCCGGTTATGGGGATCTTCAGAATCCGGTAGAGTAAAAATAGCGAGTAACGAGTAATAAATCTGATATAGCCGCCGGCATAAAATAAATATGCCGGCGGTTTGTTTATTCTGATAGGTATAAGAAAATTTTTGGCCAATCTTTTATAAAGAGGATAACACAATGAATATTCTTCTGTTATTGGAAAATAATAATGATTACTGAAGCATAGCATAATGCGATTTAGAAATTAAGAGAGGAAGAGTGCCTATATGAAAGCGACAGGAATCGTGAGAAGAATTGATGATTTGGGACGGGTGGTTATACCTAAGGAAATCAGGCGCACCATGCGGATCAGAGAGGGCGATCCTTTAGAGATCTATACAGATCGTGAGGGCGGAGTTATTCTCAAGAAGTACTCTCCCATAAGTGAATTGAACGAGTTCGCCGGAGAGTTTATCGAATCCGCTCACAGTGTTTTAGGGGATTCGGCCATCGTCACGGATACGGATCAGGTAGTAGCCGTCTCCGGAGGTTCAAAAAAAGAGTATTTAGATAAGAGAATCAGCCCTGAGGTGGAGAAGATCATCCATAGCAAAACCATAAGGCTTATGGCGGACGCGGATGCGGTTCAGCCCATTACCAACGAAGAAAGTGAAAACCTGGATTATAAGTCACAGGTCATCGTGCCTATCGTATCCCAGGGAGACCCGATCGGTTCCATAATCTTTTTCAGCAGGGACCAGGATCACAAGCTTGGGGAAATGGAGCTTAAGACGGCGGAGATCGCGGCCCATTTTTTGGCCAAGCAGATGGATAATTAACCTGTAGGTAAAGGGGTACGGCGCTATTGTAACCTGCTTGTTTTTCTCTATGAAAAATTTGACATCAGCCGGTAAGGATGGTACTATATTATCAATAAAGGGTTGCCGCTTTTGCGTGGCGGTCAGTCCGAAAAATGTGGAAAGACCGCCTGAATTTGCAGTTTAGGCGGTCTTGCTATTTTTTGAAAAGTATCATCTTTTACAATTTTATCCCTGTATGCTATACTATGCTGTACGGAGGTGAGATCCCATGCTTTTCAAACAAATTACGATTTTAGATGAAGATTTTAATTCCCGGGAAGCCATGTATGTGGGGATACGGGGAGACAGGATCGAATATATTGGAGAGACCATGCCGGAAGAGGATTACGGTCAGGTCTATGAAGGCGCGGGCAAGCTGCTGATGAGCGGCTTTTTTAATTCACATGCCCACACACCCATGACTCTGATGCGAGGATACGGCGAAAACCTGACTCTGCAGGATTGGCTCACCAAACGCATTTTTCCTTTTGAAGGGCATTTGACAGGCGACGACGTCTATTATGCTACGCTGCTGGGGATCGCGGAATCCCTGCGCTTCGGCATCGTATCTACCACGGATATGTATTACTTCTGTGATCGAATGGCGGAAGCTTTCATAGAATGCGGCGCCAAGGCCAACATTGGCCGGGGCATTACATGCTTTACCGATGAGGATCTTAAAAATCTTCCTGCCTATCAGGAATCGAAGGACCTGTATGAGCAATATAATGAAAGCGGGGGAGGCAGAATTCTGATCGATATGAGCCTTCACGCGGAATATACCTCCAATCCGAAAATCGCGGCCCAGCTGGCGGAGTTCACCAAGGAACTGGGCACACGGATGCATGTTCATATTTCCGAAACCAGAGCGGAGCATGAAGAATGTAAGGAGAGACATCAGGGGAAGACCCCGGTGCAGTACTTCAATGATCTGGGTCTTTTGGACAGCAAGACTACGGCGGCTCATTGTGTCCACATAGAAGGCGAGGATTTTCATATACTGAAAGAGAAGGGTGTTACGGTGGCCAGCAACCCCGTCAGCAATTTAAAACTTGCCAGCGGCGTCTGCAACGTACCCAGATTGCTTGAAGAGGGTATCAATATAGCCATCGGTACCGACAGTGTGGCCAGCAACAACAGCTTGAATTATATCGAAGAAATGAAATTTTTCGGCCTGGTACATAAGGAGAAGTTTAGAGATCCCAGAGCTACGACTCCAAGGCAGACCCTGTATTGCGGAACCCGTGCAGGAGCGTTGAGCCAGGGAAGGGAAGATACAGGGGCTGTGAAAAAGGGGTATAAGGCGGATCTGATTGTTTTAGATCTTTCAGGACCGCATATGCATCCTGTTCACGATTTAGCTAATAATCTTGTATTTTCCGCCTCGGGAAGCGATATAATCTTAACTATGGTGGATGGAAAAGTACTTTATTCTGAGGGAGATTTTCCTTCAATAGATATGGAGAGGGTTCGTTTTGAAACAGAGAAGTCTATTCAGCGAATTATCGGGGCTTTAAAGTAATGGTGAGAAAATCCTTTTTGCAGGGTGCTGTGGTCCTTGGAATTGCCGGCGTCATCATTAAAGTGATGGGCGCGGTCTTTCGAATCCCGCTGGCCAACATTATCGGTGATACGGGGATGGGCTATTATCAGACGGCCTATCCGGTTTATGTATTGCTATTGACTCTATCTACGGCGGGAGTTCCCGTGGCGATTTCCCGGATGGTGGCGGAGAGAAACGCGGTAGGCAGTTCCTATGAAGCATACCGGGTCTTCCGTATATCTTTCATACTCCTTTTTTCCATAGGCCTTATCTCCTCCGCGATACTTTTCTTTGGAGCCGGGATCATTGTAGGCTACCTGGGGAATCCCGGAGCGGAGATAGCTATGATGTCTGTTGCGCCGGCTTTATTTTTCGTTCCCGTTATGGCGGCCTTCCGGGGGTTTTTCCAGGGTTTGCAGAATATGAACCCCACGGCGGTGTCCCAGGTAGTGGAACAGTTTTTCCGGGTGGCAGTGGGACTTTCCCTGGCGGTGGTTCTTGTAGACAGAGGTTTGGAATACGCGGCGGCGGGAGCGTCTTTTGGAGCCACGGCAGGCGCGGTAGCAGGACTGCTCGCCGTAGTTGCGTTGTTTCTATATTATAAACGCCGTATTCTGAAAGGAATTACCAGACGAAAAGGCGAGGCGTCTGAAAAAAGCAGCAGGATACTGGTTCAGATTTTAATCATTGCTGTGCCTATTACCATCGGAGCCGCTATCATGCCTATCATGAACACCATCGACCTGGCCATTGTGGTCAAGCGATTGACTGCCAGCGGTTTCACTGCCGATGCGGCCAACAGTCTCTATGGGCAATTGACCGGAATGGCGGGCCCTTTGATAAACCTTCCCCAGGTTTTGACTCAGGCAATTGCCATGAGCCTGGTTCCGGCGGTTACTGCGGCCTATAAACGCAGGGAGATGGATTTTTTGCGTTACAATGTGGAACTGGGGCTTCGGACCGCGTTGTGTATAGGGCTGCCTTGCGCTTTGGGCCTGATGACCCTGTCGGAGCCCATCATGCTCCTCCTTCTTCCCGCCCAGCGCGCAAGCGCTATAAACGCGGCGCCAAGCCTGTTCATTTTATCCTTTGGCGTGATTTTTCTTGCCACGGTGCAAACCCTTACGGGGGTTCTGCAGGGTGTGGGAAAGCATCTGGCGCCTGTGAAAAATCTGGCCGTCGGGGCTCTTGTCAAGGTGGTTATCACCTACCATCTGACTGCAATTCCGGCTATCAATATACGGGGAGCCGCCATAGGCACTGTTTGCGCTTATATCGTGGCCTCTTTACTGAACCTGATGGCAGTTCGCAAATATACAGGCGTCAGGTTTGATTTCCGCCTTACCGTGATTAAGCCCATGATCTCCGGACTTGTAATGAGCGTTGTAGTTTATGGATCATATCGTTTATTCCATATGTTTTTAGGGAGTGTTATGGACAGCGCTAATATGGCAAATGCTTTAGCGACGGCTCTGGCTATCCTTATCGGAGTTTTTGTCTACATCTCTATGCTCTTTCAGACGAAGGCTATTACGAGCGAGGAATTGAAGCTGCTTCCCAAGGGAGATAAGCTGATTCGAATATTTACGAGGTTTAAAAAATAATGTATGAGGAACTATATAGAGAAGGAAATACTGCTGCGGAAGCAGTAGACCGGCTGAGAAAAATCATTGCCCTGTTAAGAAGTGAAGAGGGCTGTCCCTGGGACAGGGCTCAGACTCATGAAAGCCTTAAAGCCTGTCTTGTGGAGGAGACTTATGAGGTGACGGAAGCCATCGATAACATGGACTGGGACAATCTCGAGGAAGAATTGGGAGATGTATTGCTTCAGGTTGTTTTTCACGGAGATTTGGGACAAGGGGAAGGAAAGTTCGATTTACGGAGCATAGCCAACCGGGAATGTGAGAAAATGATACGCCGCCACCCCCATGTTTTTTCAAATAATAAGGCTGAAAGTATTGACACAGCCCTTGAAAAATGGGAAAATGTGAAAAAGAAAGAGAAGACAGGGACTTTGACGGAATCCATGATAAAAATTCCGAGGGCATTGCCGGCATTGCGCAAGAGCATGAAGGTACAGGCAAAAGCTGCGGAAGTTGGATTTGACTGGGATAATGTGGATCCTGCTTTTGATAAAGTGGCAGAAGAAACCCAGGAACTTGTCGAGGCCTGCCGGGAAGAAGACTTTGAAAGAATTCGCGATGAGTTGGGTGACCTGCTTTTCGCAGTGGTGAACGTAGCCAGATTCCTGGGAGTCGATCCCGAAGACGCTTTAAATTTTACTTCACAGAGATTCATAAAGAGATTTAGCTTCATTGAAGAGACAGCCCTTGCAGAAGGCCGCTCCATGGAATCAATGGATCTCGCAGAGATGGACAAGCTTTGGGAGAAAGCTAAAAAGCAGGAACGTAAAATGAGTGCCTGTGAAGCAAAATGAGGAGATAGAATTTATAAATCTATTCATTTAAGGAGGTAAGATTCGTGAACAAAGCAGAATTAGTTGCCTGCGTAGCAGAGAAAACCGGCTTTACCAAAAAAGATGCTGAAGTTGCAGTAAATGCATTTGTTGGCGCTGTAGAAGAGGCTCTTGTAAAGGGTGAGAAAGTGCAGTTGATTGGGTTCGGAACTTTCGAAACCAGAGAAAGAAAAGCCAGACAGGGCAGAAATCCCAGGAAACCGGGCGAAGTGATTAAGATCGCCGCTTCAAAAGCTCCTGTCTTTAAAGCCGGAAAAGCATTAAAGGACGCTGTTAACAAATAATACATTTTTTAAAAAGGCAGCAGCAGCTGCCTTTTTTCATTGTATAGAACTATATTCGGGGCGGCGCGGAGGCCGTCCCTGCAACGGAGGAACCATGAGGATCGATAAATATCTGAAGAATTCGAGGATCATTAAGCGCAGAACCGTGGCTAAGGAGGCTTGCGAGCAGGGTAGAATCCAGATAAACGGCAAGGTGGCAAAGCCCGGAAGCGAAGTTGCTCCGGGAGACACCGTGGTAATCGGATTTGCCTCCCGGGAGATTCGGATACGGGTAACCGCGGTTCCTGAACATGTGCCGAAAGAAATGGCGGATTCCATGTATGAGGTCCTTTCCTGATCCCTGTAATAGAACCGGAAAAAATGGCAATACTAACTGATGGCAGTGTTTTCCTACACAGCCATCAGTTTTTATTTAAGGATACTGTATTTATGCCAGGTATGGCGAACTGCTATTTGTGGGGGGATTTATGCGGATTGGAATACCCGAGGCTCTGCTCTTTCAGCGCTATGAGCCTGTAATTCGAAACTTCTTTGACAATTTGGGAGTCGATGTGGTCTATTCAGGCCCTTCAAACCGTGACATTCTGGAACGGGGAATCAAAAACTGCGTGGACGAAGCCTGCCTGCCCATGAAGATATTTCAGGGTCATGTTTCCAAACTCCAGGAGGAATGCGATAAGGTCGTCGTCCCCAGGATTATGAAGTGTGAATATGGAGATTCCATTTGTCCTAAGTTTTCCGGGTTGCCCGAATTAGTGGGGAAGGGGGACCCTGGGAGCAGGCTGGCTTTCACAGAACCTCTGTATTTGAATGACAGAGAAAAGCTGCGCAAGGCAGTTCTTAAACAGACAAAACAGATAGGTGTGCCGAAGGCACGCGCGGAGGCAGCCTTGCGTGCGGGAGAGGCGGCAATGGATGGACATATTATTGGGCGGCATAGTCTAAAAGGAAAAAAAGCCTCCGACGGTCTTTTGATCCGGGGAAAGGAAGGAATGTCCAGAGTGGCGTTGCTGGGGCATCCCTACAACATTTCCGATTCCTTTGTCAATATGAATTTGATTGAGAAGCTAAACCGTCTGGGAGTTGCGGTGGTTACGGGAGAGAGCTTGTCAGGGGATGAGATAAACGAACAGATAACAGGTTTGATGAAGGCGCCCTACTGGCTGTTTTACAGAGAAAATTTAGGCGCCGCCGGATCCTTTCTTAAGAAAGGGAGCATTGACGGCATCGTCTATGTCTCTTCCTTTTGCTGTGGTACGGATTCAGTGATTATCGAAATGATAAAAAGCAGGATAGGGGATTTTCCCATGCTTGTTCTAAAACTGGATGAGCACACGGCGGAAGCGGGGGTGGATACCCGCCTGGAGGCCTTTTCAGAGCTGCTGGAAAGGAGAACGAATTCATGCGGCTGACCTTTCCGAGACTGGGCGACAGTCACATTTACGGGCGCCTGCTTTTTGGTGAACTGGGAATGGATATTGTGATTCCCGCCCCCAACAGTGTCGAAGGATTGGAACGGGGAGCAGCCAGAGCGCCGGAGGATATCTGCCTGCCCTTTAAAATCATGATCGACAACTTGCTCTCGGCCTGGGAGCAGGGGGCGGATACGGTGGTTATGCCCGCTACTATGGGCCCTTGCAGGCTGGGGCAATACGGAGAATTGCTGGCGGTGGTTTTAGAGAAACAAGGCTGTGGATTCCGGTGGATTTTGCTGGACTCTGTCACAGCTATCGGCCCCAGGGAATTACTGCGCCGGTTGGGTCAGGTGGTAGAGGATTCGGACTGCGGCGGGAGGAAGGTTCTCTCGGCGCTGGCCGGAACCTATTCTTTGATTAAAAGCTTCGAGAAGCTGGAGGCGGAGGTACGGTTAAAAAGTCCATACGATGAGGAAAAAGGGTCCTCTCGGTCTGTCTTGAGAGCCTGTCGCAGGGATCTGGCACAGGCGGAGAATCTTGCCCACGCTATGAAGATAGTTCGGAGAAGCCGGGAAAGATTGAAGAAGCTAAAGCGCTGCGAAGTCAGGCGACCTCTGAAGCTGCTGGTTACAGGTGAAATTTATACACAGATCGACCCCTTCGGCAACCATTATGTGGAGGACACACTCATGGATCTCGGGGTAGCCTTTGAAAAGAATATGAGCATCGGCTGGTGGCTCAGGAACACTATAGTGAATCCCTTGGGAGGAAAAATCTCGGAAGTGAAAAGAAATCCGCTGATGCCTTACCGGATAGGCGGCTACGCAAAGGAGACAGTAGGTGAGGTCATACGCTGCAAAAAAGAGGGTTTTGACGGTATTATTCAGATGTTTCCCGTAGGCTGTATGCCGGAAATCGTTGCCAAGTCGGTTTTTGACGGGCTGGCAAAGGACGAGGGACCTCCGGTGCTTTCCATCGTATATGACGAGATGGGTGGGGAGGCCGGCTACCTGACGCGGATCGAGGCTTTTGTAGATATGCTGGAGAGAAAGAGAGAAGCAGAAAATGTACTATATGGGAATAGACGTAGGGTCGGTAAGCACTGACTTTGTAATAATGGACGATACCTTGCAGATCGTGGAACAACGGTATCTGAAGACCAGAGGGGCGCCCATAGAGGCGGTCAGAGACGGGTTGCGCCAGCTCTCCGGCAGCTTTCGGGATGAGGAGATTGGAGGCGTGGGAGCTACCGGCAGCGGCCGGGGGCTGGCCTCCGCTATCGCCGGCGGTGACGTGGTGAAAAACGAGATCACCACCCACGCCGTAGCCGCCGCCACTTTGGATCCGGAAATCCGTACTGTGCTTGAGATAGGAGGACAGGATTCCAAAATCATTTTGCTTCGCAATGGGATCATTTCGGATTTTGCCATGAATACGGTATGCGCCGCTGGAACCGGCTCATTTCTGGATCGCCAGGCGGAGCGGCTTGGCCTGTCTGTAGAGGATTTGGGAGGGTTGGCCTCCATGGCGGAAAACCCGGTGAGCATAGCAGGAAGATGTGCAGTATTTGCTGAATCCGACATCATACATAAGCAGCAGCTTGGATGTAGGGTGGAAGATATTATTGCCGGCATGTCAAAAGCACTGGTTCGAAATTATTTGTCAAATGTAGCGAAAGGGAAGGCCATATTACCGAAGATTTGTTTTCAGGGCGGGGTGGCTGCCAACGATGGAATCCGGCGCGCATTTGAGGAAACTCTGGAGGCGCCTGTAATCGTCCCCGAATACCATAAGGTGATGGGCGCTTTCGGAGCGGCCATACTGGCAAAGGAGAAGATGGAGAAGTCGGACAGCAGTTCGGCATTTCGCGGATTCCGTACAGGAGATGAAGAAATCCAAAGCCGCAGTTTTAACTGCAGGGATTGCGACAACCAATGTCAGGTCACGGTACTGCATTCCGGTGATCGGCAGCTGGGTTGTTTCTCCGACCGCTGCGGGAAATACCAACGGGACAGCTCTCTTTCTTCATGAACAGGCTGTTAGATTCTCATTCATAGCGTACGCTTAAAAAAGCCTCTTTAGACAATTTCATATTGTTCTTAACCGCATCGTAATGATTGCTGAGAATACAGTTTTGAATAACGCCTAAAATAATGGATTCGCATAATCTATCTGTATGAACAAGACGAATATCTTCCACGGCAAGGTTGTAGCATATCACAATGTCGCTCACTTCGGATAAAGGCGATTCAATAAATCCGGTAATACCTATTGTAGCCGCTCCGGCCATTTTGGCAACACGAAGCGCATCGACAGGGGTTCTCGCTCGCCCTGAAGATGATATCCCGAAGGCAACATCATTTTCTTTTAACTGAGAGGCGGCAACCATGGCGGCTGAGATATCCGTATAGGCCACTGCCGGAAGACCCGACTGCATAAAAAGAGCCTCTCCCATACGCGCAGATACGCCGTTTCCGAACTGCCCAAAGAAGCATATGCGATTGGCTTTGATTATACGCTGGGAGACCTCGCTTAAGATCTCGGGCTTTAGATTCTGAAGCGTAACTTCAATACACCTTTGATAGAGAGGGAGCAATTTTTGTATCATTACAGAGGGCGGGTCTCCGATGCTTAATGATTGCTTCGAGCTTATTGTGGAAAGTGTGCTCATATCAAAATTAAATTTAAAGTGGGGATATCCCGAAAAACCCAGGAACTGACAGAAGCGGGTAATCGTCGCATTGCTCGTTCCGATTTTTTTCGAAAGCTGTGAGATGGACATCTTAATAACTTCTTCCGGATATTCTAAAATAAACGCACCGATTTTCTTGAACGACTTCGACATAGAATCCATATTGGTTTGTATATGGCATTCCAGATTGATGATATCGCCTTTGGGGTCGCCGACGTTGGGTTGCAGCATTGATATGTTTTGGTTTTCATTCATGACATTTCTCCCATACACAATTTACATTGATTATACCACTGTCATATGAAAATGCAAATATTTTCACTATATTTTTAGATTTATAAAAACATTCTGCATTTAAGGCGGTTTTTACATTATGAAATTGACACGGATGTATCGATAATGTAAGGTTCAGTTATAGTAAATGAAAAAGAAGTGCGGAATTTATGGCTTGATTTGAAAATAAGTGCAATATTACGGCAATAAAATAAAAATGTTTTCATGTTTTGAAAATAAAAATATTTGCAGATATTGAGCTTGAGCACAGAAATGGCCGTTTCCGCAAGATGTCTTCATGGCAGAAGCCATAATCAACCGGCTCAGATTTCAGACAGTATTTCTGAGCTTCAAATGATGAAAGAAGGAGGCAAAAGGTGAAGCGTGTAATTGGAATGATAGGTCTGGGTAATATGGGCCTTCGTATCGCAGAACATCTGGTAACGACGGGCAATCAGGTTCTTGGATTCGATACGGCGCCTAAAGAAGGGGAAGGGATTGTAAATGTAGAGTTAGAGACGCTTGTAGAGCGCTCTGACTATATTCTGATGTCGCTTCCTAATTCCAGAATTATCGAGGATGTGATTTTCGGAGAAAAGGGCGTGTTGAAATATATAAAAGAGCCCAAGACCATTATTGATCTCAGCTCGGCGTCGCCCCGGTCTTCTCAAAAAATTTCCGCAGAATTGAGAGAGCGAGGGATCAGCTATCTGGATGCTCCTGTTTCAGGAGGAACAGGCAAAGCGGCAAATGGGACCCTGACCATCATGGCGGGGGGAGAAAAAGGAGCCTTTGATAACAGCCTTGACGTTTTAAATCAGATAGGAACCAGCGTGCATTATATGGGAGACAGCGGAACGGGAGACGCTATGAAAGCTATCAATAATTTTCTGACGGCAATTACTCTGGCGGCTACGGGCGAAGCAATGATTGTAGCGAAGCAGGCAGGACTCAACCTGGAACAGGTGTTGGAGATTCTCAATTCCAGCTCAGGAGCAAGTTATGCGACCTCTTATCGTTTCCCCAAGATTATCAAAGGGGATTATATTGAAGGCGGTTTGTCAAATAACCTTATGATTAAGGACGTGGAAATCTATAAAGAGTGTGCCCAGCAGCTGAACATTCCGGTGCTTATAGGAGATTCTACCGCCAGCATTTTCAGGCTTGCGGTAGGAGCGGGAAAAGGAGGGCAGGTAAGTAATCGTATAGTGGACGTATTAGGAGATCTCTGCGGAGGAGTCAGGCTGGCGGACTAAAACAATAATAAAACAGCATTTTCCCGGCCAGAAGGAAAAATATGGTTGTTCGTTGAATCATCAGTTAAATGGAGGCAAGAATGGAAATTCGTAAAATCGTTGTAAGTTTAGACAAAACGGTAACAGAAGGTGTGAAAAAGTTAGATGAGCCATGGATACTGGCTACGGCTGCGGCAGTCATAAAGAATCCCTATGTGGGTGTATATCAGCAGGATCTCTCACCATTGGTCGATGAGTATTGCAGCCCTTTATCAAATTTGCTCGTAGATGAGATACGCAAAGCAACGGGATGGGACCTGAAAGAGTGCGAGGCGGTGGGCAAGGCGGCAGCAACGGGCCTGGACGCTGAAATTGAACATGGATCAGCCATAATCCACCATAGGAAATTCGGCAACACTTGCAGAGAGGCGGTTGGAGGCACTGCCCCCCTTGTGGGAGCCGAGCTGAGAGTGGCTCCGGGCAGCATCATATGGATTCCGTTAAAGCACAAGGATGATCATTTGATCCGAAGTCATCATATGTCAACTTC
>WPCH01077613.1_pt1 | contig 127683 bp, 123 predicted proteins | sample 5399881 | NCBI WGS metagenome assembly WPCH01 (sample SAMN12869468, study PRJNA574797) | sludge metagenome | isolation source: wastewater treatment of pH5 | place: China:Beijing | collected 2019-05-20 | reverse complement strand
AATGTTTGTTGTCTTGAATTGAATCAAGACGCCCTACACATTTGGTTTGTCTTACTTTGTTCAGTTTTCAAAGGTCTACTTGAATTGCCGTAGCAACTTTTATATCATATCAGAGTGACGTTTGAATGTCAACTCTTTTTTAAAAAAGTTTCTTTGATTTCATTTGAGAAATCTTTCAGAAACTCATTTATAATATCGCATCGTTTGTTATTTGTAAAGAACTTTTTTTGTATTTTCCCTTGATGAAATCAAGATTCATAAGCAGTCCTTTTTAAACGACTCAGTTATCTTATCATGTGATTACTCACACGTCAATAACTTTTTGAAATTTATTTTCTGAAAGAATTTTCAACTTTCAGCAGTTGTCCGCCTTGCGAACAAATAATAATATACCAACTAAAACAAGGCAGGTCAATGAATTTTTTTCTTTTTTCTACTTTTTTTCACTTGTCCGATCATTGTTATTCAAAATATATTTTTTGTTCGTTTTTAAGGCAAATATTTAAGATGTTATTTCGAAAAAGCAGAAAGAATTTATTAAATTCCTTTTTGAATTTCTAGTAAAAAAAGAAGCTATCTGTTTAGCCAGATAGCTTTCTTCTATACCATACACTCTATTGTTTAACGCATTGTTGGGAACAACAAAACGTCACGAATTGACTGTGCATCTGTAAGTAACATTACTAAACGGTCAATTCCGATTCCTAATCCGCCAGTTGGTGGCATGCCATATTCTAAAGCTTCCAAGAAGTCTTCATCTACACCGTGTGCTTCATCATTACCCAGCTCACGCTCTTTTTCTTGCGCTTCAAAACGTTCTCTTTGATCAATTGGATCATTCAACTCAGTGAAGGCATTTGCAAATTCTCTACCAATAATAAACAATTCAAAGCGATCAGTAAAACGTGGATCTTCAGGATTTTTCTTCGCTAATGGTGAAACTTCCACTGGATGTCCATAAACAAAAGTTGGTTGTGTTAATGTTTCTTCAACAAATTCTTCAAAAAATTCATTAATTACATGACCCACACCCATTGCATCTGTTACTTCCACGTTATGTTCCTTAGCAATTGCAAGAGCTTCATCTAACGTCATTTCTTTCCAGAAATCAACACCAGTTTGTTCTTTAATTGCATCGACCATATGAACACGTTTGAAATCACTCTCAAGGTCAACTGCTTGACCATCATAGGTAATGCGCGCTGTTCCTAAAACTTTTTCTGCTGCGTTACGAATAATTCCCTCAGTTAAATTCATTACATCGCGATAATCCGTATAAGCAGTATAAGCTTCTAGCATTGTGAACTCAGGGTTATGCGTTGTATCAATTCCCTCATTACGGAAAACTCGACCAATTTCATAAACTTTTTCCATTCCGCCAACAATTAAACGTTTTAAGTGTAACTCTAGTGCAATACGTAAATATAAATCAATATCTAGAGCATTGTGGTGTGTAGTAAATGGACGAGCAGCTGCTCCACCAGCTTCATTGTGTAAAACAGGTGTTTCTACTTCAATGTAGCCATTTCCATCCAGATAACGACGAATTTCGCTAATGATTTGACTACGTTTCATAAAACGATCAAAGCTTTCGCGATTACTAATCAAATCTAAATAGCGTTGACGGTAACGTTGTTCAATATTTGTTAACCCATGATATTTATCAGGTAATGGACGCAAAGCTTTTGAAAGAATTGTAAATTCTGTTGCTTTGATTGTTACTTCACCTGTATCAGTTTTCATAATTTGACCTGTAACTCCGAAGAAATCTCCTAAGTCAGCATGTTTGAAAATCTCATAGGCATCATCACCTACTTGATCTTTACGCACGTAAATTTGGATTTGTCCTTCACGATCTTGAAGATGCGCGAAGCCCGCTTTTCCTTTTCCGCGGCGAGTCATCATTCGTCCAGCTACACTAGCAGTCAAACCCATCTCAGCTAATTCTTCTTTTGTTCTTGAATTAAATAATTCATGCAACTCTTCTGAGTTATGTGTACGTTCAAATCGCTTACCAAACGGATCGATTCCAGTTTCTCTTAGTTCTTCCATCTTTTGGCGGCGAACAAGCATTTGATCATTTAAATCTTCTACTTGATGTTGTTGTTCCTCAGTCACAAAAGTTCCTCCATTCTCCTAGTTGTTCTCAGTTCTAATAATGCCAATGAAACACAAAAAAAGCAAGCCGAACTTAAATTTTCGGCTTGAAATTCACAAAAATCTTAGAAATCTGTTTAATGTTTTATAGCAACTTTTTCCGTTTTTTCTAAAAAAGCTTCAAGCAAATCATTGATTTCCTGTTGGTTTTCAGAATGGTTGATTGCTACTTTTACTTTAGCTGCGCGAGGAATTCCTTTTAAATAGTAGGAAGCATGTGTTCGAAATTCGCGACAGGCTACTTGTTCACCTTTTAAGTCAGTTAAACGTTGCAAATGAAGTTTTGCTGTCGCAATTTTTTCAGCCGGCGTCGGTTCAGGGATTAGTTCACCTGTTTCTAAATAATGTTGCGTACGGTGAATCATCCAAGGGTTGCCTAATGCTGCTCGCCCAATCATCACACCATCTGCTCCGACATACTCCAACATACGCTTCGCATCTTCGGGTGTTTTGACATCTCCGTTTCCCATAAAAGGAATCGTTAAATGCTGTTTAACTTCTTTCAAGACTTCCCAATCAGCTTCCCCCTCATACATCTGCACCCTAGTACGACCATGCATAGCAATTGCTCCTGCTCCAGCCGACTCTGCTGCTAACGCGTTTTGCACGGCAAAAATGTGTTGATCATCCCAACCAATTCGCATCTTAACCGTGACAGGAATGTCTACAGCAGAAGATACAGCATGAACCATTTCATAAACCTTATCGGGATCAAGTAACCATTTTGCTCCCGCTTCCGCCTTAATAACTTTGTTTACAGGACACCCCATATTGATATCAATAATATCTGCTGTCGTGTTTTCTTGTACAAACTGTGCAGCCTCAACCAAGCTATCTTTATTTCCACCAAAAATTTGGACACTTAGTGGATGTTCTGCCTCTTCAATATGAAGCATTTCTAACGTTTTTTTGTTTCGAAAATGAATACCTTGATCGCTAATCATCTCACAAACGACTAGTCCTGCACCAAATTCTTTAACTGTTACTCGAAAAGCAGAGTTACTAATTCCAGCCATTGGCGCAACAACTACGCGATTCGGAATTTCAACGTTTCCAATTTTCCATTGATGTTTCAACTAAATTCCTCCTACTGCTTCTTCTTTCAGCGCTAATAATTCTTGTTCAGAATACTCGTACTTATTATTACAAAATGAACAAACTGCTTCTGCACCATGGTCTTCATCAATCATTGCTTGAATTTCTTCTGTGCCCAGTGCAATGATAGCTTCTGCAAATTTTTCTTTTGAGCAGTCACAAGCAAATTGAACAGGCATTTTTTCTAAGATATTTAACTCTTCTGTTCCTAATAATCCCTTCAAAATTTCTTCAGGTGTGTGACCTTCATCAAGCAACGTTGATATTCTTGGTGTTGTTTTCAATTGGTCTTCAATTTTTGAAATTGTTTCTTCGTCTGCACCTGGCATAATTTGGATCATAAATCCACCAGCTGTTTTGATGCTGTCATCTGTATTTACTAGGACACTTAGGCCAACTGCTGATGGAATTTGCTCAGAAATAGCTAAGTAGTAAGTAAAGTCTTCCGCAATTTCCCCCGAAACGATGGGTGTCTGTCCAGAAAAAGGTTCTTTTAATCCCAAATCCTTAGTTACAGTGAACATTCCTTGTGTACCTACTGCACCACGAACATCAATTTTCCCGTCAGCATTCAACGGCAAACTCAAATGTGGATTTTTAATATATCCCTTTACATCGCCTTTACCATTTGCATCAACAACGATTCCAACAGCTGGACCGTCGCCTTGAATGCGAACCGTTAATTTATCTTCACCTTTTAGTGTCGCTCCTAATAATAAACTACCGACTAGTGTACGGCCTAACGCTGCCGACGATGTATGCCATGTATCGTGGCGACGTTGTGCTTCTGCCACTGTATTTGTTGCTTGTACTGCATAAGCACGAACAAAACCATCATGTGCTAGTGCTTTAACTAAATAATCTTCCATTATTGTATGTACCCCTTTTTTTGATTTTTCAGCTCCTAGTGAATCATACTAGCAACTTTCATTTTTTTCAACTTTTGAAATCAGAGCTTAATAATAAATAAAACTGAACAAAAAAGAAATCAATTTTGTTTGTGTACAAATTTCTAGTTCAAACTACTCAATAGAAAAACTAAATTGAGTGAATCCAAAGAAAAAAGCTGGGACATTTAATTGTCCCAGCTTCAAAACATTTTACTATTTATAACGATCTTCAAAGTTGTTTTTGTCGTAATCAGACTCTGTGTCTTTGTCTTTGTCTTTTTCTTCTTCAGCAACTTCTGAACCAGTTTCTTCACTGGCCAATTTTACTTCTTCAGCTTCGTCTTTTAGTTCTTGTTTTGTTTCTTCAAAATCTTGTTTTTCTTCTGCTTGTTTCTCCGCATCTTTTTCTTCTAAAGCACGTTTTGCTTCTTCAAACGTTTGTGCTTCTTTCTCACTTGGATAATCCGCAGACTCTGTTCCTTCTGGCATTACGCCACGTTCGAACAATGATTTAATTGCTTTTGCATCTAGTGTTTCAAACTCAAGAAGTTTTTCTGCAATCAACTTATGTTGTTCACGGTGTGCTTCGATAATTTCATGCGCTTTTTGATGAGCATCCATCAAAATCTTGCGAACTTCTTGGTCAATTTCAAATGCAACTTGTTCAGAGTAAGCTTTTGTTTGACCATAATCACGGCCAACAAAGACTTGATGGTTTCCTTCGTATTGAACTGGACCAAGTCGATCACTCATTCCATATTCAGTAACCATGCTTCTAGCTAATGAAGTCGCTTGTTCAAAGTCATTTGAAGCACCCGTTGATTGAACGCCAAAAATAATTTCTTCAGCTGTACGACCACCAAGTAAGCCAACGATTTGTTCAAACATATCTTCTTTTGTCATCAAGAACTGATCTTCTTTTGGTAAAGCGATCATGTACCCGCCAGCACGCCCACGAGGGATGATTGTTACTTTATGAACGATACGTGCGCGGCTTAAGACTAAACCAACAATTGTATGCCCAGCTTCATGGTAAGCAACCATTTCGCGTTCTTTCTTGTTAATTACGCGATCTTTCTTAGCAGGACCAGCGATAACACGATCTTCTGCTTCATCAATATCAGATGCGTCAATTTTCTTTTTATTACGACGAGCAGCTACCAAGGCAGCTTCGTTTAAGACATTTTCTAAGTCTGCACCAGCAAATCCTGGTGTTTGTTGTGCAACCACTTTTAAATCAACGTCGTCTGCTAAAGGTTTATTTTTAGCATGAACACGTAAAATGGCTTCACGACCTTTGACATCTGGACGACCAACCAAAATTTGGCGGTCAAAACGGCCTGGACGTAACAACGCTGGATCTAAGACATCTGAACGGTTCGTTGCGGCAATCACAATTACGCCTTCATTTCCGTCAAATCCATCCATTTCTACCAATAATTGGTTCAATGTTTGTTCACGTTCATCGTGTCCGCCACCCATACCAGCTCCACGTTGACGACCAACAGCATCAATTTCGTCAATGAAAATGATTGCTGGTGCATTTTTCTTCGCTGTTTCAAACAAATCACGTACACGACTTGCCCCAACACCGACGAACATTTCAACGAAATCAGAACCAGAAATGGAGTAGAAAGGTACGCCAGCTTCACCGGCAACAGCTTTCGCTAATAACGTTTTACCTGTTCCTGGAGGTCCTTCTAAAAGAACACCCGCTGGAATTCTTGCACCTAATTCAACAAATCGACGAGGATCTTTCAAAAACTCAACAACTTCAACAAGTTCTTGTTTTTCTTCTTCTGCACCAGCAACGTCAGAAAAACGAACACGGTTGGCTTTTTTGTCGGCTTCTTTGGCTTTTGATTTACCGAAGTTCATCACTCGGCCACCGCCGCCACCGCCACCACCTTGTTGACCCATCATCATATAGAAAAAGAAAATGATGATGACAATTGGCAAGAAGCTTAATAGTAGAGATACCCATATACCGCTACTTGACTCTTCTTTAATTGTTGTTCCTACATCATGTTGTCTTGCCAAGTCTGTTACCTGACTTAACGTTGTGTCGTTTGGCAAAATGATAGTTGTGAAGTGTGTTGTTGATACATCAGTTGAACCTAGGATCGCTAAACCGCCACTGTTGCTAACTGTTTGTTGTTCCTTGTATTCACCAGTGATTTTATACACACCGTTTGCAGGTTGAACACTAAATTCTTTGATTTTCCCTGACTCTAATTGTTCAGTAAATTTTGAGTACTCGATGTCTGACGACTGCTGGCTATTGTTACCAAAAATAAAATAGACCACCATGACCATCGCCAAAATTACGAGGACATAATATAAGGCATTTTTCATCATGCCGTTATTCTTTTTGTTCATAGTTACCCTCCTTAAACACTAATTTGATTTAGAAATTTTTATCAATCCTGACCATTTCATTGTAACATAACTCATTTCAGAAAAGGCACTAATTTGACTGATAAACACTAGGTTTTAAGACCCCAACATAAGGAAGGTTTCGATAAGCTTCTGCATAGTCTAAACCGTAACCTACAACAAATTCATTAGGTACGTTAAAACCAACATAATCCGCTTCGATATCCACTACGCGTCCTTCTCGTTTATCTAATAAAGTAACAATTTTCACGGAATTTGCTTTACGATATTTAAAAAGATCAACTAAGTATGCAAGTGTTCGACCACTATCGATGATATCTTCAACGATCAACAAGTCACGACCTTCAACGTTTGTATCTAAGTCTTTTACGATTTTTACTTCACCAGAAGATACAGTAGCATTTCCGTAACTTGAAACATCCATGAAATCTAACTCTAAATAAGTGTCAATTGAACGCACGATGTCTGCCATAAAAGGAACAGCTCCTTTTAATACGCCGACTACTAGTGGATTTTTATCACGATAAGTTTCAGTTAATTCTTTGCCCAGTTCTTCACAACGAGCTTGTATTTCTTCTTTTGAAATCAAAACTTTCTCAATATCCTTTTCTAACATTGGGTTCTCCTTCCAGTTGCTTCTTTTGATATTTGTAAAGAAGTATGTAGTGTATTTTATCAGTTTCTTTGTCAATACTCAAATAAGAAAAGGTAAAAGGAACAACACTATACACGTTTCTTTGCTCATCTGTAATCAACCATGCTTGTTCCCTGTGTGAATCAGGGATTTTTTTGTCAATAAAGTAACGGGAAACTTTCTTCGTAAGCGTTTCAGTCAAACGAACCCGATCACCCGGATGTCGTTGATCCACCTGAAGTTTCGTACCGTCTTCGAGCCACAAATCATGTCTAAATTCCGACCAATCAGCAAGATTTTCTGGTACAGCTAGCTTGTCACTTGAAAACAAACCAATCCATTGTGAATCACTTAAATAAATCGGCTGGTTTGGAAGCAGCATCCGTGGCACGAAGCTTTGCACTGGTTGGAGCTGTTCAATTCTGACATTCGTATACTCTTTTTTAAACAGCCAACCTTTACCTAAATCAAACTGCCATTGGCTTTTATCACTTTTCCATTGATTCACTAGAAATAAAATTTGCTGCTCTTTTACTGCGACCGTTGTTTCGTTAAACAACTGTTCAAAAAGCGCATGAAGAAAAAAATAGCGTTCACTTTCAGCCATTTCGGAAATTTTCGCTACAGAAATTTGCCAGCCATTGGCTAATGGTTGGAGAAGTTCAGTTACTTTTTCATTCATCTGTTTTTGAATCAGTTCATCCGCCCATTGAATTTGCTTTGAAAATCGTTGGAAATGACTTAAAGTTTGCGAGTTTTCTTCTTTTAATCGTGGGATAACTAAGTGACGCAGCCGATTTCTTTGTACATCTAATTTCTGATTTGTTACATCTTCAAAATAAATCAACTGCCGTTCTTTAGCATATTCATATAATTGTTCCTTACTATAACTTAGTAATGGACGAATTAACCTTCCTGTTGCAAATGGTTGTATTTCTTTGATTCCAGCAAAGCTACTCAATTGTCCCCCTCTTAAAATTTTCATCAAAATCGTTTCAATTTGGTCATCTCCATGATGGGCAGTCATCAACGTATCATAGCCTTCCTCGTGCATGATTCGAGAAAAAGTTTGATAACGAAATTGACGCGCAGCTGTTTCAATTCCTGTTTCAGCAGGCTGTTCCCACGTAATGGAATAAAACGGAAGGTTCTTTGCTGCCGTATACGTTTGTAAATAATGTTCTTCCTCAGCAGATTCTACCCGTAACTGATGATTGATATGAACAACGCCCAAAGCAAAGAAATTTTTTTGTTGTGCAGCTAACAATAAATCCAATAAAACCATTGAATCTACTCCACCAGAAACTGCAACTAAAATTTTGGTTGTTTCCGACCAAAATTTTTTTTGCTGTCCTACTCTACTAAACCGTTCTTTCACGATAATCTACCTCCTCTCAAAAAAGAAAAGCCGAGACAAAACGAAGCCAATGTTTTGTCCCAGCTATATTTTTGTTTGGTACGAATAATGATGTGTTCAACAAACGTTCTCCTAAGCTACGAATGGCAAGAAAAACGTTCGGATGATTCGTCATCTTTATTAGCTGCGACGTCCGCCGCGACCTCCACGTTTTCCTTCAGTGTTACGTTTTAATGAAGTTAGTCGATCATCACTATCTTTCAAAAATGAACTCATCAATGAATCGAAGTCTTCTTTCGTATTTGAAGGCTGACTGCGAGAGAAAGATTTTTTAGGTGTTGAGCGAGTACGATTTTCTCGAGGTTCCTTATTTTGATGTTGAAATTTCTTTGCATTATGACTTGTTTCTTTACCAGCGCTTTCTGGTTGTTCTTGTGCTTTACGAATGGATAATCCAATTTTTCCGTCATCACCAACAGATGTAACTTTTACTGTCACCTCATCGCCAACACTTAATACATCATGAATATCTTTTACAAAACCGTTCGATACTTCACTGATATGGACTAAACCTGTTTTACCAGAACCTAAATCAATAAATGCACCAAAATTTGTAATACCTGATACTTTTCCTTGCAGTTTTGCTCCTACCTCGATTGACATAAAAAAAATGTTCCTCCTATTTATTACCCAATTTATATTCCTGCTTATTTTGCAGTTGTAGAACTCGTTGATTGGTTTGTTTCTTCTGTTGAACTGCTTGTATTAGATTCTAATACTGGATAGACTTGCTCGCCTTCTTTGGAATAAAAGAATTTGCTTCTGGCAAGCTTTGCGACATAGTCGTCATCCTTCAGCAGCGAGACATCTGATTTTAATTGCGAGACGTCTGCTTTGACTTCTTTCATTTCCGTGGTAGCTTCGACTTTTAGCTCAGCTAGTTTATCTAGACGTTGCATATCTCGGAAAATCTGCACACCAATGATTGAAAAAATGACCAAAGCGCCTAATAAGATGACCGCTAACCGACGTCTGCGAAAAACGAGCTGACGTTGTTGCTTTTGAAACTCAGCGTATTTTTTCTTTGTGTAATCTGTATCTAACGCAGCAATTTTATTGCTTTTTTTTGCCACTTGCTTTCGCTCCAATCTGTTTTGGCTTGTCTTTTCCATTATACCAATATCAATAAAGCTTGTCTAATCTATTAATTTACGTTTTCTGTTCTTGTTTCTGAAATAATTTCATACATTTTTTGTGCATCTTCTTTTTTGGTTGACTCATGAAGTTCATTGACTTTGATTTCCATTGTCTTGTTCCCAAATTGGATTTTTAAGACATCGCCAACTTTTACATCACTTGAAGATTTTGCTAACTTGCCATTCACTTGAATTCTTCCTTTATCAGCCACTTCTTTTGCTACAGAACGTCGCTTGATAATTCGAGAAATTTTCATAAATTTATCTAATCGCATAAAATATCCTCACTTTTTCTTGAATTTTTGATTGAATCGTAGAATTTTTTTACCAAAAGGCAACAACAACCACTCACGAATGGTAAAAACTTTCAACGAGATGACCGCAAAGACAAATGTTAATCCGCCAATTGCGACACCGATAAGACTAATGAGTAATGCACCCGACCGATGCATGACCGGTCCAGCAATCACTTGGATTACTCCATAATAAATAAATAGAACAAAAATCATCCAAGCTAAACTTTGTAACAATTTTTTGCCAAAAGCCCGCTCTTTCCAAAAGGCATTCACCTCAGTTGTTTCTATATGAATAAAATACCAAAGAGTCACTACTAAACCAAGTAAGGTTGATAGACTTGCCCCAATCGTTCCAAACCATTGTGTAAACAATGCTGTTGTTAATAATTTTACTAATAGTCCCCAGCCAGCACCTTTCAAGGATGGACGAAAAGAATTCTTACTTTGCGCAATACTTTGGTAAGCTTGGATCACGGCGGTTAAGACAATTGCAAACACAAACAGCACTAAAGTCGCATTTCCTGCGTAGTCTTTAAACAACGCATAGTTGATATAAGGTAGTAACATTGCTAACCCGACGGAAGCCGCCAAAGCTAGTGCCGTCGTTAATCGCAGATACATCTTAGCAGTCTTCACAAATTGTCCATAAACAGCATCTGCTAAATATCTAGTCAACGTCGGTAAAAAAGTGGCACTCAATGCCGTTGCAATGACTAGCCCTAATTGTACTAACGGCTGGCCACGATCGTAGACTCCTTTAGCTATTTTAGACGCATGTTCACTCAAACCATAGATTTGCAACGCATTCTTTACAAAAAATGAATCAATTAATTGAAAGAAAATCAATAATCCACTGTAAATCGAAACTAAACCACCCTCAACCAAGAAACGACGTATCAGCCACTTACTTGGTTGCGAGAAAATAGGGAAGCTTCGAAAGCGCATTGCCCCTCCATGAATTTTTTGTTCATAATAATAAAGAACAAGATACGCGCATAAGCCACCTACTACGGCACCACTCATTGCAGCAGTTCCCGTTTCGTAAACATCCCAACTATACTGTTTAAACGCAAATGCACTGAACACGATAATCGACACGCGAACAATTTGTTCCACAACTTGTGAGATAGCCGTTGGCTCCATCAAAAAATGCCCCTGAAAGTTTCCTCGATAAAAAGACAAACCAGGCATCAATAAAAAGGTGAAGGAAACAACTTCAATCAAAGGTTTCAGTTGATAATCGCCCATCATTTGTGCTAAAACGCCACTAAATAACCAGACACCTAACCATAAACAAACCCCTGTCCAAAAAACTAAGGGATATAGTTCTTTTAGTGCTTCCCGTTGTTTTAATGGTTCTTTTTTTTCTGCAACATATTTTGAAATAAATTGTGGTAACCCCGATAGTGCCAAGGTCATCGCAATGCCATAAATCGGATACACTTGTTGATAAACATAAAATCCTTCATCACCAACTAAGTTTTGAAGAGGAATTCGATAAAGTGCGCTTAAAACTTTAGCAATAAAAGAAGCTACGGTCAAAATCACCGCTCCTTGCATCACTTGACGCATTTCTTTGTGGTCCAAGGGAATCGCTCCTTCCTATACCGACAAATATTTTTGTTGTCGCAATGCTTTAACAAAACGTTGGATTTCTAATAACCAAACAGCTTCACTCATTGTTTTAGGAATGGTTAAGCGGATAACCATTTTTTCCTTTTCAACACCTAAACCTGCTTTCAACGTTGTTTCACTTAACGCCTCAAACAATTGTTCAACAGAATAGCGTTTCGTACCAACCTTACTTAGCGTGAAAATTACTGTTTCTTGTTGCTTACGCATCGTTTCTAATAAGGCACGATCACCATCCATTTTCAATTGTCCAACTGTTAATAGATGAGCAACTTCTTCAGGATACTCACCAAAACGATCCAATAGATCATCTTCAAGCTCGTCCAACATTTCTTGTGATTCCAGCTCCCGAATCCGCTTATAGATTTCAATTTTTTGACGTTGATCTGAAACATAAGTATCTGGTAAGTAAGCATCCACACCGAGGTCGATCTCCACAGTTGTTTTTTCAACTTGATTATTTTTTCCTTGTTTACGAGCGACAGCTTCACTTAACATTTGTGAATACATATCAAAACCGACTGCATCGATAAAGCCATGCTGTTGCGCACCTAATAGATTACCAGCACCACGAATAGACAAATCACGCATCGCAATTTTAAAGCCTGATCCTAGTTCTGTAAAATCCTTGATTGCTTGCAATCGTTTTTCACTAACTTCATTGAGAATCTTTTGTGGTTCATACATGAAGTAAGCATATGCCACTCGATTGCTTCGCCCCACTCGGCCACGTAGCTGATAAAGAGTTGATAAACCCATATAATCGGCATTTTCAACAAATAGCGTATTTGCATTTGGAATATCCACGCCTGTTTCAATAATTGTGGTCGTGACTAACACATCATATTGTCCTTCAACAAAATCAAACAACGTATTTTCTAATTGAACTTCCGTCATTTGACCATGAGCGTAACCAATTCTCGCTTCCGGAACTAACTCTTGGATTTCTTCAACTTTTTGCTCAATGGTTTCCACTCGATTATAGAGATAAAAAACTTGACCGCCGCGTCCCATTTCACGATGAATCGCTTCTCGAATTGCTCCAGGATTCTTCTCCATAACATAAGTTTGAATTGGGTAACGATTTGCCGGCGGTGTTTCAATCACCGATAAATCTCGTACACCCAACATCGACATATGCAACGTTCTCGGTATTGGTGTCGCTGTTAATGTCAATACATCTACTTGCGCCCGAAGTTGTTTCAACCGTTCTTTGTGCTTCACGCCAAATCGTTGTTCTTCATCAATAATCAATAAGCCTAAGTCACTAAATTCAATATCTTTTGATAAAATACGATGCGTTCCGACAACAATGTCTACTTGTCCCGTACGCAATTGTTCAATCGTTTCTTTTTGTTGCTTTTTCGTTCGGAAACGGCTCAGCAAGCCAATATTAATTGGAAAACCTTCAAAACGTTCTAGCATCGTTTCATAATGTTGTTGTGCAAGAATGGTCGTGGGAACTAAAAATGCCACTTGTTTGCTTTCCTTCACAGCTTTAAAAGCAGCTCGCAAAGCAACTTCCGTTTTACCATATCCTACATCACCTACCAGCAGACGATCCATTGGTTTTTCTTTTTCCATATCACGCTTGATTTCCGAAGAACTACGCAGTTGGTCATCTGTTTCAGAATAAGGAAATGCTTCTTCAAATTCTTTTTGATACCCATCATCTGGCCCAAAAGCATAGCCAATCTCGGACTCTCTGGCTGCGTATAATTTGATTAGATCATCCGCGATATCTTCGATTTTAGAAGATACTTTCCGCTTGGTTTTCGTCCACTCACTACCACCCAGCTTATTGATTCGTGGAGCTTTTGATTCAGACGCAACATATTTTTGAATCAAATTCAACTGAGTGACAGGGATAAATAATTTGTCGTCATTTTGGTATAAAATCGTCATGTAATCTTGATGAACGCCATCGACTTCAAGCGTTTCCATCCCGATATATTTTCCGATCCCATGATTCGCATGAACAACATAATCGCCAACTTTTAATTCGTTATAACTCTTTAAACGTTCTGCATTCGTAACCGTTTGGCGACGAGCTCGTTTTTTCGTTGTCTTTTGGAAAATTTCTTTTTCGGTGATGACCACGATTTTTTCTTGTGGCAATTCAAAACCATTTTGTAGTGCCCCTTCAACTAATTGTACTTGTCCGACGATTAGCTCATCATTTGCCGTTTCAATGGCTAAAATATCGTCATCGCGTAATAATTCTTCTACTTTACGAATTCGTTCCTTGGTTGGAATATAAATCATGACTGTCTGCTTTTGTTTGCGCCAACGATCAATTTCCGTTTTCAACAACGGCATTTGACCAAAAAATTGCTGCATCGTCCGATATTGAAACGAATAAATGGCGTGAAATTTCAAATTGCCCATTCCTTTTTGGAACAAAGCAAAAAAGGTTGTCGAAAACTGTTCTTTTTGAATCAATTTATGAACATCGGTAACAAAACTCTGTTCTGAAAAAACACGAAGTTCACTAATTTTTTGTGTCTGCCATTCAGCTGCTTCTCGTTCAATTTCTCGATTTGTTTCCATCATCCTTGGATAATCATCCACCATCAAGAAGCTATCAGAGTGAAAATAATCTAAAATCGTGGTTGACGTTGGATACAGCAAATCAGCGTAAAGCTTTGCCTCTTCCGTTGGTATTCCCGCTTGCCAGTTTGACAAAATTTGACCGAAATAGTCTTGTAAAAATACTTGATCGACTTTTTCAGCAGTCGTTGCTAATCTTTTTTCAAGTAATTTTTCTAACTCTTTCATTCCATGTTCCAGATCAGTTCCTGTGTAGATTTGCTCTGATGTTGGCGAAATCCAAATCTCTTCCGTTGGTCCAATAGAACGTTGTGTTTCTGCTTCAAAGTAACGCATCGAATCAATTTCAACATCAAACAACTCCACCCGTACAGGATGTTCCATCGTTAAAGGATAAATGTCAACAATACTTCCGCGAATACTAAACTCACCGGGTTTTGCAACTATTTCTTGACGTTCATATCCCATCAGGACTAATTGGAGCGGTAGATTTTCTACATCAATTTCATCGCCAATTTTCCAGTTGAGTTGTGCATCAACCCAAGCATTCTTACTCGGTAATCTTTTGTGTAATGCAGCAACTGGCAAAAGATAAATTCCTGCTTGCTTTTCCTGCAATGCATTTAATGTGGCTACTCGCTCTGCTCTTGCTTCTGGCGAAGAAAAAGCCATTTCCGCAGACAAGACTTCATCTACTGGAAATAGATGAATGTTGTCTTGATCAACGACGTGTTGCAAATCTTCCGCTAATTGATTTGCGTAATATAAATTTGGTAACAAAACGATTATATTTTTATTCGTTTTTTTGAAAACGTGGGCAATCAGTAATGTTTTAGCAGATCCTGCTAGCCCAGTAATCAATTGCCGTGGCGTATTTGCTTCTAACTGAGCCACCCATTCTTTTACTTGAGGTTCTTGACCCACTAATTGAACAATATCCATTTCGCTTCTCCTTCTTAGTTAAACTGATTCATTGTATCAATAAATGAATGCCCGTCGAGAACAAAATTGATTGCTTGAACCGATTGATGAATACTTTCTTCTATTAAAGGTTGTGTTTCTTTACTAAAAGGACTAAGCACATGTGAAACCACCGTCTTTTTACCTTCGGGTCGACCAATCCCAACTTTTACACGATTAAAAATATTCGTATCCAAGTGAGAAATGATACTTTTCATTCCATTATGTCCGCCGGCACTTCCCTTTTGGCGTAAACGAATCTTTCCGACTGCCAAATCTAAATCATCATATACAACAATTAACTCTTCTGGATAAATACCAAAATAAGTCATTAACGGTCCGACCGAACGACCTGATTCATTCATGAAAGTTTGCGGTTTTACAAGTAAAATCTTTTCTCCCTTGTAAAAGAATTCTGCAACTTCCGCTTCAAAGGTATTTTTTTTAAATGTCGCTTGATGCTCTTTTGCAAGACGATCAACAACCATAAATCCAATGTTGTGTTTTGTTTGTTCATACTTCGTTCCAGGATTACCTAATCCTACGATCATTTTCATTTATTTATTCACCTAATTCTAAAGAACACAAAATGCTGGACAGCTAATCAGCAGTCCAGTTAAAAGATTCATTCTTCTTTTTTATTTTTAAAAACAGTATAACACATAAACAGCTGTTTCGACTAAAACAGAATGTTTAATAAATGATAAAAATATTAAAAATTTCTTCAAAACTTAATGAAATCATTGGTTTCAAGAAATAGTGAAATAACGCACATGTAAGCTTTTACATATGATACAACCTTGTTATCTGTTATATTTCCTAGTCAAATAGCGTGACAGCAAGGCTGATCCGTGTTAGCATAGTCAAGGGAAAAACAAATCAATGGAAGGATTGATACACATATGACTGCAACTGCAGAAATTAAAGATCACAAAAAAGTTATTCTTGTTGGAGACGGTGCCGTAGGTTCTAGTTATGCTTTCGCTCTAGTGACTCAAAATATCGCTCAAGAAGTTGGAATTGTAGATATTAACACAGCTAAAACTGAAGGAGACGCATTAGACTTAACTGATGCTCTTGCTTGGACACAACCTAAAAAAATCTACTCAGCTACTTATGCAGATGCACATGATGCTGACCTTGTAGTTATCACTGCTGGTGCTCCACAAAAACCAGGTGAAACTCGTTTAGATTTAGTAAATAAAAACTTAAAAATTAACCGTGACGTTGTTACACAAATCGTTGAATCAGGTTTCAATGGTATTTTCTTAGTTGCTGCTAACCCAGTTGATATCTTGACTTACTCAACTTGGAAATTCTCTGGCTTCCCTAAAGAACGCGTTATCGGTTCAGGTACATCTCTTGACTCAGCTCGTTTCCGTCAAAAGATTGCTGAATTAGTTGACGTTGATGCTCGTAACGTCCATGCTTACATCCTTGGCGAACACGGTGACTCAGAATTCCCAGTTTGGTCACACGCAAACGTTGCTGGACTACAAATTTACGAATGGGTTAAAAATAACCCAGAAGTAGATGAAGAAGCATTAGTAAATATCTTCTTCGGCGTACGCGACGCAGCTTACACAATCATTGAGAAAAAAGGCGCTACTTTCTATGGTATCGCAGTTGCATTAGCTCGTATTACTCGTGCTATCCTTGATGACGAAAATGCTGTATTACCTTTATCTGTTTACATGGAAGATCAATATGGATTAAACGACATTTATATCGGCGCACCTGCTGTTATCAATGCTCAAGGTATCCAAAAAGTTATCGAAATTCCATTATCTGATGCAGAACAAGATCGTATGAATGCTTCAGCTAAACAATTAAAAGAAATTTTAGACCAAGCATTCGCAAACTTAGAAGACTAATTGAGTGCTTCTTCGTTAAAGTGAAACTTGTAGCCGGGACAATGTATGTCTCGGCTTTTTTATTATTTGAAATAATTATCAAAAAAGATTTTGTTTAATTTTTTCCATAATGAATATTTAAACTTCGTCTTTTTAAATAAATTATGCTATGATGAACTCGATATGCACCCTATTCTATTATTCAAGGAGTTATCGTTCTATGACAAGATCTTCCCAACACAAAAAAAAGATACACATTGGCATTCTTTCAGCACTTGGTGTTCTGTTGATATTAGTCAGCTTTTATACCTTCCGCAGTACATATTACACAAGTCACTTCTTACCTCATACTGAGATCAACGAAATTGATGTAAGTAATATGACTGTTGATCAGGCAAACAAGAAATTAAAAGACACTTACTCTAATACAACTTTAGCAATTGAAGAAAATGGTAAAGTTTGGCAAGAAATCGCTAAATCAGAATTAGGTTATCGCGATGATTTTTCAGATGATTTAAGTAAACTCTTATCCAAGCAAAACGGTTGGACTTGGGGGATGACTTATGTTTCAGCAGCTGAAAAACAAGAAATTGATCCTGTTAGTCAAGATCATTCAAAACTAGACGCTACAATCGATACACTGACAACAAAGCTAAATGATTTAAATAGTAATCGAAAGCAAACACAAGATGCTACCATCAAAAAAACAGATGACGGCTTCGCCATTACACCTGAAGTTAACGGTGATTCAATTGACGTAGACGCAACCGTAAAAGAAATCAAAGAAGTTGCTGCTACAAATGAAAAGCAAATCGACTTGAATGACTTTAAGCAAAAAGCTAAAGTTACTGCTGACGACAAAGAGCTAAATCAACAATTAACAGCTATGAACAATATTGCTAAAGTCAAAGCAACTTATAGCATTAATGGACAAACATTCCAAATTCCTACAAACGATTTAGCTAGCTGGCTGATTTATTCAGACGGCAAAATTGATTTAGATACTGACAAAATGACGCAATATGTGACTGAGCTAGGTCAAGAATATAATACAAGTACAAATGATACCGTGTTTAACAGCACAAAACGCGGCGAAGTAAATGTCCCAACAGGAACGTACAGTTGGACCATTCAAACAGAAGATGAAGTCGCAGCTCTAAAGAAACAAATTTTAGCTGGTCAAGATTTTACTCGCTCACCGATTGTTCAAGGAAGCACAACTGCTGATCATGCTTTAATTGAAGATACTTACATTGAAGTTGATTTACAAAACCAACACATGTGGTACTACAAAGATGGCAAAGTCGCACTTGAAACAGATATCGTTTCTGGTAAACCAACAACTCAAACCCCTGCTGGTGTCTTTTACGTTTGGAACAAAGAAACCAATTCCGTTCTAAAGGGAACCAACGATGATGGCACGCCATATGCAAGTCCTGTAGATTACTGGATGCCAATCGACTGGACCGGTGTCGGAATCCATGATTCTGACTGGCAGCCGGAGTATGGTGGCGAGTTATGGAAAACTCGTGGCTCACACGGTTGTATTAATACACCACCAAGTGTCATGAAAGAATTATTTGGAATGGTCGAAGTAGGTACGCCTGTTTTGGTATTCTAATACTCAAAAAGGAGTCAACGAACAAATTGTTCGTTGACTCCTTTTTATTTTTACATTTCAGCAGAAGTAAAGACCTCTGAGACATCATCGTCGTCTTCCAATTTATCGACTAGTTTATCTAATTGTTCGCGTTGCTCATCTGTTAATGAAATCATCATTTGGGGAAACATTGTCAATTCAGCCTGGACAAAAGTAAATCCATCTTTTTCTAATTGATCACGAACAGCTACAAAATCTTCAGGTGCTGTGTAGATTTCAAATACTTCAGCTGAAGTTTGCAGATCTTCTGCTCCAGCTTCCAGCACATCTTCAAACATTGTCTCCTCATCTACTGCTAATCCTTCACGTTGAATGACCAAATAGCCCTTACGATCAAACAAATAATTAACGGACCCCGTTTCTCCCAAAGATCCTCCATTACGTGTAAAAGCTACGCGAACATTGGTTGCTGTTCGATTTCGATTATCCGTCAACGCATGTACCAAGATCGCTACGCCACCTGGACCGTACCCTTCGTACGTAATTTCATCATAATTTGCTTCATCTGCCGCAGTTGTCGCTTTTTTGATGGCACGTTCTACATTATCATTTGGCATATTAGCCGCTTTTGCTTTGTCTACCACTAAACGTAGTGCAGGATTCATTGTAGGATCAGGCCCACCTGATTTTGCTGCCATATAGATTTCTCGTGAAAGTTTTTGAAAAATTTTACCACGTTTTGCATCTTGGGCATTTTTTCTTCCTTGAATATTGTGCCATTTACTGTGTCCTGACATTTCTACTCCTCCTTTATGTTCACACTAATCATTTTAGACCCTCTGACAAAAAAAGCAATCTTCCAAATTTATAATTTCTTTTTCCAGCCTTTCACCAAAATACACAATAAAACAGCCGTCAATGCACCCATTGAGTCAAGCATCACATCTTGAAACATTGGCGATCTACCACCGGTCATCATTTGATGAAACTCATCTAGACCAGCATATCCTGTCGCCGATAACCATGCTAAAATTCCTGTTAACCACCAAATTTTTAGCTTAGGAAACACACCTAAGAACAAACTCCCCCCTAGAATAAAATATGTTCCAAAATGAGCTGCTTTTCGGATAAAAAACTCTACAAATTTGAAATAGCCTAAATGCTCAATACTCACTTCGCTTCCGCCATAATCAAAGCGAATCGTTGCGAATGTTTCTTTAAATGGCTGTGAAGAAAGCCAGCCTTCTAATCTGGAAACTTGTGACTGCTCTACATACGTTTGCGATGAACTATAAAATAATACAGCTACAATCAGCAAAGCAATGACCAAATAAAAGTTTCCATTTTTCATTTGTTTTTGGATTGAATTCATAAGTCACCTCTCCTACTTATCTTAGCTTTTTTTTTCGGAAACGACAATCTAAAAAAAGACTTCTTCTACTAGATAATGCTATACTAAATGTTGAACAAAAAATTGAAGGGAGATTTTTTATGAACTATTCATTAAACTGGGATCTTGACTCCATTTTTTCTGGGGGAAGCAATTCTTTAGCCTTAAATGAGCGTATGACTGAGCTTGAATCACAGATGGAAAACTATTATCAATTAGTTGGGAATTGGGAATTCACACCAGAAGACTTTGAACAACTACAAACCATTTTACAATTACAAGCAAAAATTTCTGATGGATTCACTCAATGTGACAGCTACATCACTGCATTATTATCTGCAAATGTAAACGATTCACAAGCGAAAATTTTATCTGGAAAACTTTATGCACTTCTTCCTCGACTACAGTCAGCAGAAACTGTCCTTTCGACAAAATTTGCAAAAATAAATGAAAAACACTGGCAAACACTAATCACAAATTCTAATTTTCAACTACTTGCGTTTCGTTTAAATGAACTTCGTCGTGATGGTGCGCAATTATTATCAGAATCTGAAGAAAATATTATCAATACATTATCACTTGATGGGTTAAACGCTTGGAGTAGTCACTACGATACCATCGTTGCCAGCATTAAGATTCCTTTTACTCAAAACGGTGAAACAGTTGAACTTTCCGCTGGACAAGCATTCAATAAAATGATGAGTGATCCTGATCAAGAAATTCGTAAAACATTATTTGTTGCTTGGGAAACAGCATGGAAAGAAAAAGCACCCCTATTTGGCGATACACTAAATCATTTAGATGGTTTCCGTCTCTCTACTTATAAGCTTCACGGCATTACTGATTATCTGCAAAAACCGTTAGAATACAATCGCTTGAAAAAAGAAACTCTTGATGTTATGTGGTCAACGATTGAGAAAAACAAACAACCTTTAGCAGACTATTTGACCCGAAAAGCAAATCTTTTTGGCAAAGAAAAAATGGAATGGCAAGATCAAGATGCACCAATCATTTTAGGCGACCTAGAAGAAAAAACATTTACCTTTGATGAAGCTGCGGCGTTTATCGTCGAAAACTTTAAAAAATTCAGTCCTAAAATGGCTGACTTTGCTCGATCAGCATTTGAAAAAAGTTGGATTGAAGCGGAAGATCGTCCAGGAAAACGCCCAGGTGGTTACTGTACTGAATTACCTGAAACAAAAGAATCAAGAATTTTCATGACTTATAGCAATTCTGTAAATGAGGTTGCTACCTTAGCACATGAACTTGGTCATGCCTTTCACAGTAGTACAATGTGGGATCTTCCTTCATTAAATCGTGAATATGCTATGAATGTAGCAGAAACTGCTAGTACTTTTGCAGAACTGATTGTAGCGGATGCCACCTTAAAAGCTGCAAAATCCAAAGAAGAGCAAATCAATTTACTAGATACTAAATTACAAAATGCGCTCGCCATGTTCATGAACATTCATTCACGTTTTATTTTTGAAAACAGTTTTTATACTGCTCGTCAAAAAGGATTAGTTTCTGAAGAAGAAATAACTTCGATGATGATTGACGCGCAAAAAGAAGGTTATCAAGATGCCTTGGCTAGTTACCATCCATATTTCTGGTCAGCAAAATTACATTTCTTTATTGATGATGTACCATTTTATAATTTTCCGTATACATTTGGCTATCTATTCAGTATGGGAATTTATGCTTATGCTAATCAAAAAGGCACAAATTTTGAACAAGAATACATTGATTTACTAAGAGATACAGCTTCAATGACTACAGAAGAGCTAGCTGAAAAACATCTTGGTGTTGATCTAACAAAACCAGATTTCTGGCAAGCCGGAATTGACATGGTTTTAGATGATATTCAACAATTCATGGAATTAACGGAAGAATTTGTTCAATAATTCTTTTAACACAAAAAACCTGAACGACTTTTCAATCCAAAAAGTTGTTCAGGCTTTTTATTTAAGTAAAAAAAACAAAAAAGAGTTAGGCATCAGCCCAACTCTTTTATTTTTTCAATTAAAATTACATGCTAACTGCAAAGTCAGGTGCAAACCATTGAACTGAGCCAACTTTTACACTTTCACCTGGTTGAGGTGCATGGATGTATTGTCCGCCACCTAAAGCAATTGCTACGTGGTAAGTTCCACCAGCTGAACCCCAGAATAATAGGTCTCCTGCTTTAGCTTGAGAAACTGAAATTTTTGTTCCAGCTTGTTCTTGAGGAACAGTATAGCCACCGATGTCACGACCAGTTACTTGTAAGTATACATAGCGTGTGAAACCTGAGCAGTCAAATCCTGATGGAGTTTTTCCACCCCAAACATATGGTGTACCAATATATTTGTAAGCTTCTGCTACGATAGCTGAACCATTAACAGATGATGAACCACCAGTTGATGGAGGTGTAACAGGTTTAGATGGTGTAGTTGAATCATCGTTACCAGTATTTGAGTTTCCATTACCAGTACTTGGTGTTGTTGGTTCTTGAACTACAGGAGCTTCTGAAGAAGAATCTTCTGTTACAGGAGCTTCCGGTGTTGTTGATTCTTCAGGTGCTGAAGTTTCAGGTACTGTAGACTCTTCAGGTGTTGAAGTTTCAGGTACAGTTGATTCTTCAGGTGTTGAAGTTTCAGGTGTTGTTGACTCTTCTGTTGCTGAAGATTCAGGCGTTGTTGATTCTTCTACTACTGAAGAATCAGATGTTGCTGTTGCTGAAGATTCAGATACTACAGTTGATTCAGTAGCTGTAGATTCAGAAACTGCTGTTTGTGCAGCAGCTTGAGCTTCTGCTTGTTCACGTGCTTCTTTTTCAGCTTTTTCTTGAGCAGCTTGTTGACGTGCTTGTTCTGCTAAACGTTCTTGTTCGCGAATACGAGCTTGTTCAGCTTCTGCTTCTGCTTTTTGGCGATTTAAATCTGCTTTCTTATCTTCAGCAGTTGCTTGTTCAGCAGCTAATGAAGTTTTCATTACGTTTAAGTCAGCTTGTGCAGATAAAAGATCACCTTTTTGAGCTTCTAAAGCTGCTTGGTTTTCAGCAAGTTCTTGTTGTTTTTGTTTGTTTTCAGCTTGTTTGTCTTCAACAGCTTTTTTATCTTCTTTTTGTTGTTCAATTAATTCATTGTTTGCTTTAACGATTGTTGTCATCGCATGAATACGACCAACAGCATCTGCAAATGAGTCTGCATCCATTACAGCATCAATGTAATTTGAACTTGTATTTTTCACTTGTGCTTCACGCGCTTGATTTTGAATTGTATCTTGGCGTTTTTCAATACGTTCTTGTAAATCTGCAATTTCTTTTTCTAATTGTGCAGATTCATTACGTAAAGTTTCTTGTTTTGATAATAAATCTTGAGCTTGTGTGTTAATATCAGTAACTTGACTTTCCAAAGCATCAATTTGTGATTGTGCATCTAATTGTTGGTTTTGTAGGTCTGCAATTTTCTTATCTTGTTGTTGGATCTGTGAATCGAAATCATCTGCCGCGGCAGCGATCGGTGATGCTACGGCAGTTAAAGTCATTGAACAAACCATTACTGCTGATAATAAACTCTTTTTCACTCTTCATTCCTCCGACTGGCTTAATTTAATAAATATCTAAAAATATTTAAGTCTTTCTTAACGATAAGAAAATTGTACCATAGCTGTATGTCAGCGATATAATAGTTATGTTACAAAAATATTTCAAAATACATTTATAAAATGACAAAATTGTTAGAAAAGGAAATAGAAACAAAAAAAGAAATTATTCATCACTGAATAATTTCTTAAATGGAAATACAAAAATAGCAAAAATAATCATGTTCAACAGCAATGTTGGGCCTAAAAACTGGGTAATAAAATAATTCTTATTCACTATCGCAAGTTTAAAAATCAGCTGAATAATTAACGTAAATAGTTCATATCCAGTCACAAAAATAATCATACTAAAAAATTCGGTAAATATATTTGTATGAATAATTTGACTCATTGAGTACATGATAAAAACAATTAAGGGAAGTGCTACCGCATAAATACCAATTACACCAATATAATACATATCAAAAATGGCACCTAAGACGATTGTCGTAATTAACAGATATCTTTTTGAGAAGCTTAGGCTACAAAATAGTAATGCCAGAATCAAAAAATGCGCATTTGCCATGTAGACACCTTTTGTCCACTCACCTAAAACTCTAGTTACCTGCCCATCCAAAAGCATAAGAAAGAACAGGATAACAGGTAGGTAATACTTCATCGTTTCTTTTTTCAGCATAAGCTACTCATCCTCCACTAAGCGTTGGATGATTGTGACAACTGATAAGTCATACATCTGTGCATAAGGTTTGATATAAACTTCTCGATCTAAACCATTACTGTCAGGTTTAACTTTTGTAACTGTCCCGATTGACAAGTTAGCAGGTGAATTACCTCCTAAACCAGATGTCTGTACAACATCGCCTTCCTTGATGTCTGTATCACCAGTCAATTGTGTTGCAACCAACGCTTGGTTTGCTTCATCATATCCTTTGAGCAACCCAAAAGCATTCCCGTTGGCAGAATTAATTTTTACCGGAAAATGATCTGAACTTTCATTAGCTGAAGTTAATAACTCAACTTTGGAAGAAGCTGCATTTACCTCAACTATACGTCCAACTAAACCTTTTTGTGACATAACAGCCATGTTTGGTTCGATACCATCTCTTGAACCTTTATCAACAGTCAACATGTCTTGCCAACTATCAGGTGAGCGAGTAATAACGTTGGCAGTGACTTTCTCATAACTGGTTAATGTTTGATTCAAATCAAGTTCTTTCTTCAATGACTCAATTTCTTTTTGATAATTTTTATTTTGCTGTGCTACTTCATCATAACTATCTAAACGCTCTTTTAGTCGCTCATTCTCAGAATAAGTAGAAAATAAATTATGCACAGAATTCACACCATTTCCGACCCATCTTGCTGGTGCGAAAACAGCTTTGTCAATAATAGCAACACTGTCATTGACAACAGATTGAAATATATTAGTTTTTCCTTCATTTGCTCGTTGAGCAGCCGTTACACTTAAAATCGTCACCACAATAATGACAATAATCAACGTAATAATAATATTTTTATTGGGATTGAACTTCTTCACAAAGACACCTCGAATTAATTAGACTCTTGTTTTTAATTTTAGCACTAAACACCTTGAAACAAAAGGCAAGTTACTTCTCTTAATCTTTTTTTAGCAAATCTTTTTCACTATGCTTGCTTTAGTTATTCAAGTGTCCACGTTTGTGAAATTCTAGCCAAAGAAGTTCCTTAATCTTTGCTTTGAATTACAGCTATTACACCCGTTTCAAATGAAAATTTAGCTGTATCAGAAACAAATTCATTACTTGCATACGAAGTTGGTTGAGTAACAGTTGCATTTTCTAACTCATATTTGCTTTCTTTGATATCCAGATGGCTGACGGGCGTCAAACAGCAATAAGCCAAGTATTTCATTTCTGGTATCTTTTTGATTGAGTAGCTGCCTGGCAAGTAATAACTCAAATTATTTTGACGATCTGCCAAAGTCAAATGCTGAATATATGGCTGAAACCTTGGCTCCAGTCCTAACCACAAATTAGATAATAAATGATCCAAACGTCCACCAGTCGCACCTACTAAGCTATAATCTGCATCGGGATAGCGCTCGAATGTAGACACTAATGCTAATTGCGTGTCAGTATCGTCTTTTTCTGCTGACGATTGAATAACCAGCTCTGCTTGTGAGAAAACATAAGTACGTTCTTCCTCATTTAACGAATCAAAATCACCCACAGCTAGTTCCAAAGAAAATCCTTGTTGCAATAAATATAACGCTCCACGGTCAATACCAACATGATAGTCATACTCAGAGCCTGTTATCTCTGGCCATTCTTGTGGTGATCCGCCTGCTGCTAATAAAATTTTCATTTTAGCTCAAAGCCTCTTTGAGTTGATTAATTTGATGGATTGGATTTTCAGAGGCATAGATGTAAGATCCTGCTACAAAAACATCTGCTCCTGCCTCTTTACAAATTTTCGCTGTTTCCGGAACGATTCCACCATCAACTTCGATTGCGTAATGATAGCCATTTTCTTGGCGAAGCAAGTCTAATTCAGCAATTTTAACAACAGTTTCTTCAATAAAGCTTTGACCGCCAAAACCAGGATTTACCGTCATGACCAAGACCTGATCAACTATAGATAACACATGCTGAATTGCTGAAACTGGTGTACCAGGATTGATTACCACACCAGATTTCACTCCTAGATCATTAATCATTTGAACAGCACGATGAATATGTGGTGTTGATTCAGCGTGAACAGTAATGATGTCGGAACCAGCTTTTGCGAAATCTGTAATATAATTTTCTGGATTTACGATCATCAAATGAACATCTAAAGGCAATTTAGTCACTGGACGGATTGCTTGGACAACATTTGGTCCTAATGTAATGTTTGGTACAAATTGACCATCCATAACATCGACGTGGATGTAATCTGCTCCACCTTTTTCTACTAACTCAATATCACGTTGTAAGTTGGCAAAGTCTGCACTTAAGATTGATGGTGCTAATTTCATTTCATTTCCCCCTATTTTCTTTTGCTCTCTTTTTTATAAACAGGTCTGCGCTTTTCAACTTCTTGTAGAAATTGCAAATAGTTATCATAACGCGTTTGTGCAATTTCGCCATTTTCTACTCGGCGTTTGACCTCACACCCTGGTTCTTTCGCATGCATACATTCACGGAAACGACAATGTGCAGACGCCTCAACAAATTCCGGAAATTGTTTTGGTAGCTCCGTTGCTTCAATCGTCAGAAAGTCAATCGAGCTAAAGCCTGGTGTATCAGCAACCAATCCATCATACAACGGAATCAATTCAACATGACGCGTAGTATGCTTCCCTCGACCAAGAGAATCTGAAATTTCTGCTGTTGCTAACTGTAATTCTGGCGAGATTTGATTAAGTAAAGTCGACTTGCCTGCCCCCGATTGCCCCATAAAAACAGTTAGCTGCTCTGGAAAGTAACGAATTAATTCATCTGTATCTCCTGATTGCTTCGGTACTATAACTGGATAACCAATTTTTTCGTAGGTTTCTTTAATCTCTTTAATTTTGGGATCATTCGGTGCTAAATCTGTCTTTGTTAGAAAAATAATTGGTCGAATCATTTCATACTCAAGCATCACTAAAAAGCGATCAAGTAAATTCGCTGAGAAATTTGGTTCAACTAAACTGGTTACGATTACACCTAAATCAACATTCGTCACCGGCGGTCTTACTAATTGATTTTTTCGTGGCAAAATTTCCAGCAAATAACCATCTGTTTTATTTTCACTTTCAAAAATGACTTGGTCACCAACTAATGGACTAATTTTTCGATTACGAAAATTTCCTCTTCCTCGTGTTTGGTAGGTTTCCCCATCGGCATAAACATAATAAAAACCACTGATTGCTTTTCTAATTTGTCCTCTGATTTGTGCCACCTCCGTTTTTTATTTATTTTAACACAGGAAAAAGAATTCTTATGCCTTTACAAGTAAACTTATTAAACTCTAGAAAATTTATTTTTACATTTTTCTATAAAAAAAGAATTATGTCATTAGTTTTTCACTAACAACATAATTCTTTTGTGCTTAGTTGAGTCACATGTGGTTACTCTTGTGATTTATTTTCTTCCTTTGATTCTCCTGTTGTCTCTGTCGTTTCTTTTGTTGAACTACTTGATGAATCTTTTTCTGAAGAAGCTTTTGCTGGATCTGGTCCCTTGGAGTAAACAACACTCACGATATCACCTTTAGCAATGCTTGCTCCGACACCTGGATTAGTACGAATAACTTTATCCTTGTCGACAGTATCTGAGTATTCAGATGTTTCATGTCCAATGTATTCAGCGCCAATCCCAGATAAATAATTTTGTGCTTCACTCTTTGAATAGCCTGAAATATCATTTAGACGACTTGGTTTTTCCTCAGCTCCTTGGCTGACTACAAAACTAACAGCTGTTTCTGCTGCCGTGAATTCGCCTGACCCGGGATTTTGACTAATAATATTTCCCGCAGCTATCGTATCGCTATAATCATAGCTCACGCTAATATTCGATGCTAAAAAGCCTGCAGATATCAACGTACTATAAACTTCATCATAGTTTTCGCCTGTATGATTATACAAATAAACTGGTTCCGCTCCTTTGCTCACTTTGAAAGTAATTGTATCAGAATCCGGATCAACTTCTCCGTCCGCAGGTGTTTGAGAAATAATTGCACCCTTCTCAACTTCAGAACTATATTCTTCTTCCGACTTAATTTGGTTTTCTGAAAAACCTAATTCAATTAAATTTGCTTTTGCTTCATCGTAGTTTACGCCAGCATAATCTTTTAATTTGATTTTTTTCGAGCCACTGCTTAAATATAATTTTACTTCGCGATTCCTTTTCACAGTTGTCTTTGCTGCAGGATCTGTTTTAACCACATTTCCTTCTTCAATTTTGTCATCAGCAATTTCTTCTGTCTCGCTCGCTACTTTTAGATTCGCGTTTTCCAACACCGTTCGAGCCGCTGCTTCCGTTAAATCTGATACATCTGGTACTTCCACTTCGCCTCGACCACCAGAAGCAAAAAATACGCCTGCGCCGATGCCTAAGCCCAGTAAGACCAGAATGAGTAAAATCCACCATTTTTTTCGTTTTTTCTTTGGTTTTTCTTCCTCTTCTTCTGGTTGATGATTTGGTTGTTCCCACACGTCATGCTCATCTGGTAAACGCATCGACTTGAACGAATCTGGCATTGGTGAGTCTGCATCAATCGGTGTCAGCACTTTGGTTTCATTCAGCATAGCTTGCGGTTCCCACTTTGGTTCATTCGCACGCGCAGGTGAAAGAACCGTTGCTAAGTCTTCATTCATTTCATCCGCAGTCAAATACCGATCCGTTGGTTCTTTTGCAGTTGCTTTCAATACAACATTTTCCAATGCCTGTGGCGCTCCCGGATCAATCGCTTTAATCGAAGGTAGCTCATCTTGAAAATGTTTCAAAGCGATCGTTACTGCTGACTCACCGTCAAATGGCACACTACCTGTCAACATCTCATAAAGAATGATTCCAAGCGCATAAATATCGGACTGTTTCGTAGCCATACTTCCTCTTGCTTGTTCAGGTGACAAGTAATGCACGGAGCCTAACATTGTATTCGTTTGAGTAATTGATGTTTCAGATAATGCAATCGCAATTCCAAAATCAGTAATCTTCACGACACCTTCATGGTCAATCAAAATATTTTGAGGTTTTAAATCGCGATGGATGATTTGATGATTATGAGCCAAAGAAATCGCTGATAAAATTTGTTGCATAATATCAACAGCTGTCTGATATGGAATTGGATAATGGGTTTGGATGTATCGCTTGAGATCCATTCCCTTCACATATTCCATTACTAAATATTGCATACCAGCTTCTTCACCAACATCATACACACTCACGATGTTTGGATGAACCAATTCAGTTGCTGCTAACGCTTCTCTTTGAAATCTGCGGATAGCAGTTTTGTCGTTTTGAAAGTCAAACCGTAAAACCTTGACAGCTACATCACGGTCTAAGATTAGGTCATGGGCCAAGAAAACATTTGCCATTCCGCCACTGCCAATATTGCCAGTGATTTGGTAACGTCCATTTAATTTCTTACCTAACTCGATCATGCACAGTCCTCCTTGTACTCAATAAGGAGTGCAGTAATGTTATCAGCGCCACCTGCCTCGTTTGCACGATTGATCAATTCTTTTACTTTATCCGTAAGCGAACCGGCACCATCGATAATTGACCCAATCATTTCTTCTGACAACATATTAGTAAGTCCATCTGAGCAAAGTAATAATCGATCACCCAATTGCCAAGAATAAGTTGCTACATCTACTTCAACTGTCCCCGGCATTCCTACCGATCGTGTCAAAATATTTTTTCTTGGATGGTTCACTGCCATTTCTTGACTGATTTCACCAGATTTGACCAGTTCATTCACTAATGAATGGTCTTCTGTTAACTGCTTTAATTGGTCTTCACGTACTAGATAAGCACGACTATCCCCAACATTTGCAATCGTAAATCTTGTTTCTGACAGAGCTGCAGCAACAATGGTTGTCCCCATACCATTATATTCTGGCTTTTCTTGTCCTCGCTGATAAATTTTACCATTTTCATTTTGGATTGTTTGAATAAACCACTGGGCAATTTTTTCACTATCTTTTAGTGCTTGTCCTTCCCAGTCAGCACCCAAATTGGTCACAGCCATTTGACTGGCAATATCACCAGCTCGATGCCCACCCATTCCATCAGCTAAAACTGCCAGTTTGATTCCTTTTTGATTAGTAAATACACTCGCATAGTCTTGGTTGGTATTACGGCGTCTTCCTACATCTGATTGAAATTCAATTTGCATTTCTTCACCTCATTACTTTTTACGCAAACAACAGATAAAAAAGCCATCTGTATTAAATTGATGTGGATACAAAGTTAACATTTTATCTTCGATTGATGATTTTAGCACAGGACTCACTAAAACATCAATCCTTTCAAATTCAGGATGTCGTTTTAAAAAGGTCGAAATGACCCCTTGATTTTCATCAGCTAGAATGGTGCAAGTGCTATAAGTCAAGATTCCTGACGATTTTAACGTAGGAGCACAGCTTTCCAAAATTGCTAATTGAATTTTAGGTAAATTTTCTAAATCTTGTGGATTTTTTTTGTAGCGAATGTCTGGTTTCCGACGCAATAAGCCTAAACCAGAACATGGTGCATCAACCAAAATACGATCAAATTGTTCTGATTCAAAAGTTTGTTGTACTTCTCGTGCATCCATTTTTTGTGCAAAAACTGCTGACGACACATTTAAGCGAGCAGCATTTTCGTCAATTAGCTTTACTTTATGATCATGAACATCAAGAGCAATCACTTCGCCACCACATGTTGAATCTAAAAATGTTGCAATATGCGTTGTTTTACCGCCTGGCGCAGCACATGCATCCAGCACATGATGCTCTGGCTCAATTTGCATGGCTGGTGCAACTAGCATGGAGCTTTCATCTTGGACAGTTAGCAACCCATCATGAAATAGTGAACTCGAAGCTAAATGACCTTTTTCAGCAACAACACCATAAGGGCTAACTTGGCTTTCTTTCACAGAGATATCTTCTTCATTCAAAACAGTGATTGCTTGTTCACGTGACAAGCGACGAACATCCACTCGTCCACTTGCATGGCTTGATTCATAGAGTGAATAACCTAGTTTTTCTGTTTCTTCAAACCCAATTTGATCAATAAAACGTTGAGTCAGCCAAACAGGTAGACTGATTTTCACTGCCAATCGCTCTACGGGATCTTTGATTGTTTCTACGTCAGGTTTTCCTTGGCGTTGATAACTTCTCAATACGCCATTCACGAATTTTCCTGTTCCGGGGTTTCCTTTTATTTTCGCAATTTCCACAGCTTCGTTCAAAATCGCATGGTCTGGAACCTTGTCTAAAAATTCCAGCTGATAAACAGACAACAACAGCAATGTTTTGACCCATTCATCTACTTTTTTTGCTTTAGCAATAAAAGGAGTAATATAAAATTCAAGTAATAATTGATGACTAATCGTTCCATAAACAAGTTCTGTAAATAGTCCGATATCTTTTGGATTAAGCTTTCCTTTGTTAATCATTTCGTTTAATAAAAGATTGGAGTACGCACCACCTTTAGAAACTCGTTCTAAGGTCATTAAAGCCATGTAGCGTACAGATTTTTTCATACTGTTTGGGATTTTTGTCATTATTTCACCTGCTGTCCAACCATTACATGCTGGCCGCTACCATTTAGAAATGCTTGAATGGTTTGCTTCCCTTTACCTGCAGGTTGTAATTCTTTGATTGCTAATACCGTTTGATTGCCACACGCAATCCAAAGGTTCTTTTTATCTTTGCGAATGATTGTACCGGGAGCTTCGGTTGTTTCCTCTGCAAGTGGCTCCACAGCTAGTAATTTCCAACGAGCATCTTCATACGTTGTAAATGCGATTGGCCAAGGACGCATCCCGCGTACTTGATTATCAACTTCTTCAGCCTTTTTATTCCAATCGATTGCTTCTTGTTCTCTTGTAATGTTAGGAGAAAAGGTCACTTTTTCTTCATCTTGAGGAGTTGGTGTTAAGCTACCATCTAAAATACTTGGTAATGTTTTTAATAAGAGTTCTTTTCCTAATAAACTCAATTTATCAAACATTGTTCCAACATCATCTTGTTTGGTAATGGGCAAGCTTTCTTGCGCAAAAATGCCACCAGCATCCATTTTTTTAATCATTTCCATAATGGTGACACCTGTTTCTTTTTCACCATTGATAATCGAATAATGTACAGGTGCTCCTCCACGATATTTAGGTAATAAAGAAGCATGGACATTGATTGCTCCATGTTTAGGAACTTGAAGTAATTTTTCTGGTAAAAATTGACCGAAGGCAGCCGTAATCAAAATATCTGGTTGTAATTCAACGATTTTTTCCATTTCTTCTGAGCCAGAAATCTTTTCTGGTTGTAGTACTAGCAAATCGTGCTTCAATGCTGCTTCTTTGACTGGCGTTGGTGTAATCACTTTTTTTCTACCAACTGGTCGATCAGGCTGTGTCACTACAGCTTGAACTGTATAGCCAGCTTCCAATAACCCCTCTAGTATTGGGACGGAAAAAGCTGGTGTTCCCATAAATACAATATTAGTCATTCATGTGCTCCTCCATATATTTTTCAAGTTCTTCTTCAGGAATTTGTTCAATCATTTTTTCAACAAACAAAACACCGTTTAAATGATCGATTTCATGTTGAAAGGCTCGTGCTAAATAGTCGAATGCCGTTACTTCCATTTCTTGACCTTCACGATCAAAATAGCGAACAGTCACCTCGTCTGCACGTTTCACAGTCCCATAAACATGCGGGATACTCAAACAACCTTCCACATCTAAGCTTTCTCCTTTTGCCTCAATAATTTCAGGATTGATCAATTCAAATTTGTCCCCTTCATCAACTTCAACGATTGCTAAACGAAGATTTTTTCCTACTTGCGGTGCTGCAATACCAATACCGTCCATCGCAACCATTGTTTCATACAGGTCATCTAGTAGGGCAACTGTTTCATCTGTGATGACATCGATAGGTTGAGCTGTTCGTTTTAATTTATCATTTGGGTGAATCAAGATTGGGTAGCGCATATAGTATCCTTTCTCAAATAAAATGTAATGGTTCATTATCAATTGCCACGAATAGTCCATGGCGTTGTTCTTTTTGGCTTTTATCTAAAATGTCATCCAACACATTGGCTAGTTGCGGTTCGTGCTTGTATTTAATAATCAGCTGATAGTAATAACGATTCTTCACACGCAAAATCATACTTGGTGTTGGACCTAAAATCAAACTTTGGTCACTTAACGTCTGTTTGAGCAATTGCCCAATTTGGAAGATTTTTTTTGCAGCTACTTGTTCTTCTGGGTGGCTCGTGGTAATTTTCACCGTAAAATAATACGGTGGGTAGCCTCCGCGATGACGAACTTGCATTTCTTTTTGATAAAAGCGTTCATAATTTTGTTCTTTTACTAACTCAATTGCGTAATGTTCTGGGTTAAATGTTTGAATGACTACCTCTCCAGCTTTTTCAGCTCGGCCAGCTCGACCTGAAACTTGCGTTAACAGTTGGAAAGTATGCTCACTTGATCGGAAATCTGGTAAGTTGAGTGACGTGTCTGCATTTAAAACACCTACTAACGTTACATCTGGAAAATCTAGTCCTTTAGCAATCATCTGCGTACCTAAAAGAATATCTGCTTCCTTCGCACCAAATTTTTGCAAGATACGTTCATGTGCTCCTTTTTTTCGGGTAGTATCGACATCCATTCGTAAAATACGCGCTTCCGGATACAAAGTTTGCAATTCTTCTTCCACTTTTTGCGTACCTGTACCATAATACCGAATTTTATTCCCACCACAATTTGGGCAACGATGAGGGATTGGCTCTTCATGTCCACAGTAATGGCAACGCATTGACTTACTATCCATGTGTAACGTCAAGGAAATGTCACAGTTTGGACAAGGTAAAACAAACCCACAGTCACGACACATAACAAACGAAGAATAGCCACGACGATTTAATAACAGAACCGTCTGTTCCTTCTTTTCTAAACGATCTTGAATTTTTTCTTGTAATTGGCTAGAGAAAGTAGATGCCTGATGTTTTTGAAACTCTTCTCGCATGTCCACAATGTCAATCACAGGTAGCTGTGCACTACTTTTTGCTCGTTTGTTCAAGGTCAAAAGTTGATACACTCCCTTTTGTGCTCTCGCACGTGATTCAAGAGAAGGTGTCGCACTTCCTAATACGACTGGACAATGATGGTACTTCCCACGCCAAATAGCTAAATCTCTCGCATGATAGCGTGGTGTTTCATCTTGTTTATAACTTGATTCATGTTCCTCATCAATAATAATCAAGCCAATATTTTCTAACGGTGCAAAAATCGCCGAGCGAGCACCAACAACTACTTGTGCCTCGTTTCGTTCGATTTTACGCCACTCGTCATATTTTTCTCCCTGCGATAATCCACTATGTAATACCGCAACGGCTTCACCAAAACGTCCTTTGAATCGCTCAACCATTTGTGGTGTCAATGCAATTTCTGGGACTAACATGATTGCTGTCTTTTTCGCAGCTAAAACTTCGGCAATACTTTGCAGGTAGACTTCTGTTTTTCCACTTCCGGTAATGCCTTCTAATAAGAAAATCGGTTCTTGTTGTGTTTGACATGCTGTGGTAATTTGATCGACTGCAAATTGTTGTTCTTGGTTCAAATCTAACGCACTGGTTTGTTCAAATGAACGGTGTTGATATGGATCACGATAACGTTCGACTTCTTCAAAACGAAGCCAGCCCTTTTCTTTTCCTTGATTCAACACAGTGCTACTGATTCCTTTATCTTTAAAGTACGCAAGTGGCTCATCTTTAACTACTTCAGATAAGCAAAGCAACAATTCTTTTTGTTTTTTAGCATTTTGACGTAGCTTTCCCCACTCTTCCTCGATCTGTTCTTCTTTCAAAAGTGAGTGAACCATTCGAATTGTCTTCACTTTGTTTTTAGTATGAACTTCATAACGAATATCAACTAATTTCTTTTTTCGCCAACGCATCAACTGAGAAACCATGCCTAAAGACTCTGCCTCTTTCCAAGAAATCATTTCTCGTTCTTGAAAAAATGCTTGTGTTTCAACTGCAGGTTTCAACGGATAAATGATTTTGTCATACTCCGCTTTCATGACACTTGGCAACATCGTTTGAAGACAAGTGATTTTAAATGCGTAGGTAATTGTCTTCATATAATCAGCCAACGCTAAAAGCTCTTGATTAACAACTGGTGCTAAGTCAAGCACACGAATAATTGATTTAAGTTGAACTTCAGTCTGAACAGCTTCGTCGTTCAATCCAACAACAAATCCCTGAACATGTCGATCGCCTTTTCCAAAGGGAACTTCCACACGCATGCCCACTTGCAACTCCGCTTCTAATGTGAAGGGAACAAGATAAGTGAAAGGTTGATCTGTTTGCATCGTCGGCACGTCTACAATTACTTCTGCAATTACTTCCACAACTTTCCCCTCCTTTGATAACCATTTTTTGGTGAAAAAGATCCGTGCTTATTTTACTAGAAAACCCTTAGCTTGTCCTGATTTCTGCCATTTCGTAACAAAAAAATAAACTAGCTAACTCACGTCTTCTTTTATTTGAATAATTAAAAAGAGAGCCGTGACCCTGGTCACAGCCCCTGAAATTATAGTTTTTGTTCTTCGCGAATGCGTGATTCTAATTCTTGTTGTTCACGTTCTTTTTGTGCTTGGCGTTCTTCATTTTCCATACGTAGACGTTCACGTTTCAATTCAGGATGTGGATCATTGATCACATTTCCCGCATCAATTTCTTCAAGTGCTTGACCAACACTTTTTACAGACTCAAATGAATCCAACGTTGGTTGTGCTCCCGCATCTAATTCGTGGGCGCGTTTACTTGATAAAATTACTAATGAGTATTTTGAATTTACTCGGTCTAACAATGAGTCAATTGAAGGTTTCAACATCATAAGACTACATCTCCTTTAACATTTTAATATATTTTCCGATTACCCGATCTACTCGAAAGTGTTCGCTAGCAATAATATCTTTAATTCGATTAACAGCTAACGGAACTTCATCATTTACAACGGCATAATCATAAAGGGCCATCATTTCGATTTCTTCTTTAGCAACTCTCATACGTTCTTCAATTACTTCTTCTGCATCCGTTCCACGACCAACAATTCTTGATTTTAATTCTACTAAATCGGGCGGTGTCAAAAAGATAAATACACCATCTGGTACTTTATCTTTTACTTGCTGTGCTCCTTGAACTTCGATTTCTAAAAATACATCTTTTCCTTCGTCCAAGGTTTGATTCACATATGATAATGGTGTGCCATAATAATTTCCAACATACTCTGCGTATTCAAGCATCTCACCAGCTTCAATCATCGCTTCAAATTCTTCTTTGCTCCGAAAGAAATAGTCGACTCCTTCGACTTCTCCTTCTCGCATTTTACGAGTAGTCATTGAGATTGAATATTGAAAATCATTACCCTCACTCTCAAAAATTGCTTTACGTACGGTTCCTTTTCCTACACCGGATGGACCTGACAATACGATTAATAATCCACGCTCTGACATGACGACGTCCTTTCAACTAGTCTTTTCTTGCTTATCGTTTATTTTGCACTTTTTTTCTGCAACTTTCAAGGTTCTCTTTATTATAGACAGATTTTCCTAAAAAAGCCACCTTTGCTTGAAACTAGAAAAGAAAAGCTTGATTTCCTCGACAAAACAAAAAAACTGCAACCAAATTTCTGGTGCAGCTTTAGATAGTCGTTGATGTTTCAACATACTTGATTTTAGCCAAAAGAATTAAAATCCCATGTTAGACAAAGTATTCACGACACCAATGATTTCGTCTTTTCGACTAAGTACTTTTTCTGTTGGATCACTAACTTCTTGTGTATCCATACGCACAATAAATTTCCGATTAAGCGTTACATATGTCCCATCATTGATCAAAATATTTAGTTCTTGATCCGAAATTTTTACGCATGCGTCTTGCCAGGCATCAAATCCTTCTTTATCTGATGGAACATTTCTTTTAACCACACTTTTTCCACTTAACTCATGAAAAGTAATATCATAATAGGTCATTACAAACTTCCTCCTGTTTCTATTTTATAAAATTATTCAATATTTTGAACTTGCTCACGAATTTTTTCCAAAATCGTTTTTAATTGGACTACTTGGTTTTTGATTTCAATTGCACTTGACTTGGATCCAATGGTGTTCACTTCTCGATTCATTTCTTGAATTAGAAAATCAAGTTCTCGACCAACTGGTGTAGACATCAAAATTAATTCATTTAGCTTTACGAGATGGATAAACAAACGATCTAGTTCCTCGTGAATATCTCCACGTTCTAACAAAATGGCCAACTCTGTCAACAATCGTTGCTCATCAACTTTGTCGCCTAAAAATTCTTCCAATTTTTTTTGATAGCGTACTTGGAATTCTTGTTCATATGTTTCAACAAACGCTACAAGGTTGTCTAACACTTGCGAAAACTCTTCTTTGTTTTGCAACAATACAGCAGCTAAAGCCTGACCTTCTGCTTCACGGCTACGTTCAATTGCTGCTAAGGCCTCAGACAACGTTTCTTGAACTAATAGACTGAGTTGCTCTTCATCTGTTTTTTCTGGTTCACTGACTGAAACAAACTTTTCCTGTAACGCTAGACGTTCAATTAATGACGCTACCGAAAGTTGGACTTCACCACCGAAGCGATCATGTACGCCTTGCGAAAGTTGCGTCACTAACGAATCAATCAGCGACCAGTCAATTTCAACTTGTTTCGTATTTTCCCCGATATGCGTTACATTCACAAAAACTTCAACTCGTCCGCGAGTGAGTTGTTGTTTAATCAACTGACGCATAGTACCTTCAAGAAAATTCAAAAGCTTCGGACTGCGTAATTGAATATCCAAAAAACGTTGATTCACACTTTTGATTTCAATATCCAGTTGATACTCTTGTGTTTCACGGATTGCTTTGCCAAAACCGGTCATACTTTTCATTCGACAGGGTCCTTTCTTACATGTTTTCTATCGCTTTTTGCAATGCTTCAAACTCTTCGTTCGTCAATGTCAATCCTTTCCCCATTTTTTCGTGTTCCGGTGACCAGTCACGCAAATCAAATTTCGGCGGGCGACCATTCCAGCTAACTAAGTTTAATTCTTTACGCCAACCCTTTGCGTTTTCAGATAAAATTGCGATTTCTTCTATGATTTCATAGGAAAATTCTTGTGCCATTCTTGTTCCTCCTTAAGATAATGTGCATATAAAACAAATAATGTGTTCAATGGTTGTTCCTTAAGCAACGTTTGAACCTTCTCTTTCGTACTAGCATAAAGTTCTTTTGCTAGTTCCGTCAACTTTTGTTCTAAACGTTGTTCTCTTGAAGAAGACCACCACTCTTCCATACTTAGTAACCCAATTTCATTCGTAACAATTTCTGTAAATGGACGTTGTTCTTTTTCACGAATCAACGTTATCATTTCTGATACTTGATAAACTTTATTAGGCAGTAAATACATTTGTTTTGCCAATAGTTCTAGCATTGCTAATCCGCAAGTTTCAATGACGACCCTGTCTTTATATACATTACGCAAATTCTCCCAAAATTTTACGTCATAGAAAAAAGAAAGCTCTAAATTTTTTTCCTTGGCTAACGTGCGCAGAAATTTTTTCCAAATTTTTTCAGCCAACACGGTCGAATCAAAGGTATACCAATGACCTTCATATTGGTGCAGCTGTTTTTTTGTTTCTAAATAACCTAATTGTAAATTCATTGAATTACGCTGTCCATCAAAAATCAAAAATGTACCTAGCGTCCAAAGTGAGCGACAACGCCATTCAACAAATCCTAATGGTTTTTTGACTCTTTTTGTAATTCCTGGTCCTTGAACATCTACCACAAAAGCTTCAGTTGCTCCTTGTTCAATCGCAACATCCACTGGCAGATTATTTTTATATCCGCCATCAATATAGCGATCTTTGTCAATTTTTTTATAGGCCATCGCTGGATAAAAAGAAGCGGAAGCAACAATCCACTCCGGAATCTGCTCTGGCGGCATTTTTTGAATAGGCACCACTTTCTCAATCATTTCAGGAATTTTAGTCGTAACTGTAAATAGTTGTGGCTTCGTTTTTTGAACTATGCTTTTCAAATCCAATGATTTTCTTAGCAGTTCTTCTAAAGGCTGTGAAGAAATACCGCGAGTTAAAACAGCCGTCTTGGTCATTCGACGAATATCAGTCAACAACTGTTGGCGCAAATCAGTTAAAGGCACGTTCTCTGGTACCGCCAAAATCTGATTGGTGGATAAATTCGTCCATAAAAATTCAGCTTGATCCAAATCACCTTGCAACATCAAGACGCCATTGATTGCACCAACTGACGTGCCGGTAATAATTTCAATCGAAAAGCCAGCTTCTTGTAATGCCTTCCACACACCAATTTGGTAGGCCCCATGTGCGCCGCCCCCGCCAAAAACCACAGCAGATTTTCCAGAAACATTTTTCACCCACTGAGTAGTCCTGGTATCAACTGTTTGGTACCCAAATTGAATAAATAATTCGGTCATTTGGGAAGAAAGTGGTTGTGAAAAGGAAAACTGACAAGCCGATTTCAAAAAGTAGCGCGCACAACTTTCCAGCAATGTAAATAGTTGACGCCATTGCCGGAAAGATTCGTTGGCTAACACATTTGTTATCACCAAATGATCTGACTCACTTGCTTCTCCTGTTTTCTTCTCAAAGTAGAGCACTAGTTTACCAGCTTTGACTCGCCATGCATTTTTCTTTTTTGCCGTTTGCCAAAAAGAATCACGACTTTTTTGTTGTTCATTGAAAAACGGAAATGGTTGTTCCATTTTTCGACTTTCATTGTGTAGACGCTGCCTTTCTGACCAATAAATTGGTTGGATATCCATCGTTCTCTCCTTTTTCTCCAAGTATAGCAGTCTCTGAAAAAAATTTCTTGTCTGAACTAATTGCGCCTATCCTTTACAAAAACAAAAGAGTTCATTTATCTTTTCTAAAAAATAACTGATATCAAATTTAAAGCAATTTGAAAGCTACGATTATTTTCAATGAAAACGTGACTTTGTAATGGAATTTTAAAATAAAAGAAACAAGCTTTTTTCTTACAATTGTTGTAAAATAAAATAGTTGAGAAATCAAGTAAGGAGGAGCATGATGACTGATTCAGTTTATGTACATATCGACACAACTAGTAACGCTGTTTTAACCAAAGGATTAACTGCAAATGATTTTTCAAACAGCATCGTGCATTATCCTCAAAACTTGCTATTATTAGATCCTGCTGCTTCAGCAGGAGAATATGAACCTCACACTGGTTTGAAAATCATTCGTGGAACAGAAAATATTCAACATTTCTTCTCCTCACTTCGTAATCGTCATAATGCGGACGACTTAAAGTGGATCGATTTTACAGACCTAACTATGCTAAAAGAACTATCACCATTAGAAATTTCAGAATTATTGTATTTTGGGCATATGAAAACGCATCTGCACTCACCATTTTTCTATAAATTACAAAATAATTTTGTTTATTTTGATTTAAGCGATCAGTTGAACCGAATTTATTATCGTTACCTGGATGAATTTTACCGAATTTTTGCAGACAAGATGAGTCAAATTCTTGCAGATAAAATCAACGAAAAGAAATCATTCTTTCGCCGTGGCATCACTGTTGAAAAAATCAATGGTGATTTACTAAAAGAAATGCGTCCATTGATGCAAGAAGGCATTATTTTTTCATTTGAACAAGCTGGATTGATCAATGATGAGTATCGAATGCCCATCTATGTGATTGAAGACTACATATGGAAATTAAAAGGGACTCGCTACCGTGAAGAACCTGTAATTGGTACACTCGTCTACAACACACTTGACCGACGTTGGCGTCTAATCAGTGATGTGGATGACTTTGCCTACGGTACACTAAATTAAAAAATTTTTTACCTGTGTAAAGGAACGGAACAGTTAGATGTTACGTTCCTTTTTTCGCAAAAAAAGATTGAACAAAAAGCCATAGGCTCTTTGTTCAATCTTTTTAAGTGCTTATTTTTTTGTTTCAAAAAGTGGGCTAACTGGTTTATTTTCATGGATACGTTTAATTGCGTCACCCATCAAACCACCAACGCTAACTTCGTCGATTTTATCAATTTTACGATCTTCTGGTAGATAAATTGAGTCCGTTACAACTAAGCGTTCAATTGCTGAATCTTCAATTCTTTGCAAAGCTGGACCAGATAAGACTGGATGTGTACAAGAAGCATAAACACTTGTTGCTCCTGCTTCTTTCAACGCGTTAGCTGCTAAGGTGATCGTACCTGCAGTATCAATCATGTCATCAATCAAGACACATGTTTTTCCTTCAACTTTACCGATGATATTCATTACTTCTGCAACATTTGCTTTAGGACGTCGTTTGTCGATGATTGCAATTGGTGCTTTTAGGAACTCAGCCAATTTACGCGCACGAGTTACGCCACCGTGGTCAGGTGAAACAACAACAACATCGTCGCCTTTGATTCCTTTTTCTAAGAAATAATTAGCAATTAATGGTGCACCCATTAAATGGTCAACAGGAATATCAAAGAAACCTTGAATTTGAACAGCGTGAAGGTCTAGGGTCAACATTCTTGTTGCTCCTGCTTTTTGAATCATGTTTGCAACTAATTTAGCAGTGATTGGTTCCCGCGCACGCGCTTTACGGTCTTGACGAGCATAACCATAGTACGGCATAACTACATTAATTGTTTTTGCACTAGCGCGTTTCAAAGCATCGATCATAATCAACAATTCCATTAAATTATCATTTACTGGACTACTTGTTGATTGGATAACATACACATGTGAACCACGAATACTTTCTTCAATGTTTACTTGAATCTCACCATCACTGAATTGAGTAACAGATGATTTACCTAATTCTACACCAACAGCTGCAGCGATTTTCTCAGCTAATGGGCGATTTGAGTTTAATGCAAAAATTTTTAATCTTGGATCAAAATAATGATTTGACATGGGGACCTCCACTTTCTTTTTCACAACTCTGGAATTCTTCCTAGTAAATAGTAGACATATTTTTTAAATAAATCAAGTTATTTTACAAAAAACTAATTGAGATAAGGGAGTTTTTTCGCATATCCTTCTTTGTTTACTTGTCGCGCACGTGCAATTGCAAGTGCATATTCAGGAACATCATTTGTAATGGTTGAGCCCGCTGCAATCGAACTATGATCTTCGATTGTCACCGGTGCAACAATGTTTGAGTTTGAACCAATGAAGCTGTGGGCACCGACTTTTGTATGATGTTTTTGTTTACCATCATAGTTAACGAAAACCACACCACAACCAACATTGATGTCCTCACCTAATGTTGCATCACCAACGTAAGTCAAATGACCAACTTTTGTATGATTGCCAATCTCAGCATTTTTCACTTCAACAAAGTTTCCAATGTGCGCCCCTTCACCAATTTCAGCGTTTGGACGTAAGTGAGCAAATGGGCCAACATCTGCTGCTTTTTTCACATGACTGCTTTCAATCACAGAATTAGTAATTACAACGTTATCTTCAATCACACTGTCCACAATTCGTGAATGTGCACCAATCATGCAATCCATCCCAATGACTGTTTCGCCTTGTAATTGTACGCCTGCTTCAATCACTGTATCTGAACCAATAACAACACCCGCATCAATATAAGTTGACGCTGGATCAACAAAAGTGACACCATTAGTCATGTGTGCTTCATTAATTCGTTTACGCATGATTTCATTTGCTTTTGCCAATGCGATACGATCATTTACACCCATTGATTCTTCAAAATTTTCTGTTTGATAGGCAGCAACCGTATTGCCATCTTCTTTTAGAATTTCAATAATATCAGTTAAGTAATATTCACCTTGGGCATTGTTCGTACCCACTTTATTCAAGGCAGTAAATAATGCTTCGTTGTCAAAACAGTAAGTACCTGTGTTGATTTCTTTTACGCGTGCTTCTTCTGGTGAAGCATCTTTTTGTTCGACAATTTTTTCTACGATTCCAACATGGTCGCGGATGATTCGTCCGTAACCAGTAGGATTTTGTGCTTGTGCTGTTAAAATCGTTGCACTAGCATTTTTTCCTTGATGGTATTCAAATAAATTGTTTAGTGTTTCTGTTGTTAATAATGGTGTGTCACCACTGATGACTAACGTTGTTCCTTTTTTGCCTTCTAAGAAAGAGGCTGCTTGTAAAACTGCGTGCCCAGTGCCTAGTTGTTCTGCTTGTAAAGCATACTCACTACGTTCACCTAATTGTGCTTTTACTTGTTCAGCCCCATGACCAACGATGGTAATGATTTCGTCAGGATTAGTTTCACTTACTCGATTGATAATATGTTCGACCATTGGTTTTCCAGAAACTGGATGTAATACTTTATATAATTTTGACTTCATACGAGTTCCTTTTCCCGCTGCCAAAATAATTGCATAACGTGCTTCCACTTACTTCACTCCTAGTTATCATTTCCTGTGTTAAGTTTAGCCCAGTGCTCGCTTTTTTTCAACTAACGATTATTTTAAAAAATTGCGTTAAAAATAAAAAAGTTGGGACAGCTTTTTGTCCCAACCTCTTCTAACTTGATTCGTTTCGCTGATAAAGTTATTCTTCTGAGAAATAATTTCCAGGAACAACTGTGATGTTTTTCGTTTTTGTATCAACATCTTTCACATAAAGTAGTGAAGTATAATCATCGATTGCACGATGTCCATGGAATTTTGATTCTGCAAAAACAGTGATACCAACTAATTCAGATTCGAATTCTTCAATCAAACTCTTCATTCCGTTGACTGTTCCGCCGCCTTTCATAAAGTCGTCGACGACAAGAACTCTTGAACCACGTTTCAAACTTCTTTTTGAAAGTTCCATTTTTTCAATTCGCTCAGATGAGCCTGAAACATAATTTACACTCACAGTCGAGCCCTCAGTGATTTTTGAATCACGTCGAACAATGACAAACGGAGCATTTAAATAATAAGAAACAGCTTGGGCAATTGGTACACCTTTTGTCGCAACTGTCATCACGGCATCAATTTTTTCACCTAAATATTTTGATGCGATGATTTTCCCAACTTGTCTTAATAACTCAGGTTCTCCTAATAAATCTGATAGATAAACATAGCCACCTGGCAACAAGCGATCTTGTTCTGATAAACGTTCGGCTAAAGATTCAATATATTTTTTTGCTTCTTCGTAAGGAATCTCGGGAATAAACAAGACACCACCCGCCGCACCAGGAATTGTCTCTAGTGTGCCGTAACCTCTTTCTTTAAATGTTTTCTTGATAATCGCTAAGTCCTCACTGATGGAAGATTTAGCAGATTCATAACGTTCGGCAAAACTTGTTAACGAAATCAATTCGTGTGGATGATCTAATAAGTATTGAGTCATATCAACAAGACGCTCACTGCGACGTACTTTCACATATTCCAGCTCCCTTTTTTAAAATTGTCGTTTTTCATTATATAAGTTTTTTTTCAAAAATTCGAGCATTTTATAAAAAAATAAGAAAATAGTTCGGTATTTCTGATTTATAAAAAAAGAAACGGCGGAAATATTTCGTTTCCGCCGTTTCTTTCAACACATTTTATGCTCGATTTTTTCGTTTTAACCCAATTGATAGTCGTTTCACTATATTAACGATTAAGAATAATGCAATAAAGACTAACGTGATTGTTGCTCCCGGCGGTGTGTCCAAGTAAAAGGAACTACCTAATCCAGAAAGCATCCCGACAAAGCCAACAAAAATACTAATTGCAATCACGACGTTGAAGCTCCGACCTAAGCGCATGCCGATTGCTGCTGGTAACACCATGATTGCAGAAATCAACAATGCCCCTGCAATTGGAATCATTACCGCAATCGCAACACCTGTGATCACGTTAAACATCATCGACATCGCATGGATAGGCAATCCGTCAACATGCGCCACATCTTCATCGAAAGTTAGGACATACATTGGACGTTTGAATAAAACAAATAAGATACCAATGACTACAAATAAAATACCTAAGAAAATGACTTGATCCCACGTGATGGTCACAATTGATCCAAATAAATAAGATTGAATGCTCGTTGCAGAATTCCCACCACTCAAATTCATCAAGACTAACGCTAACGCTAGTCCTCCGGCCATTAAAATTGCAATCGAAATCTCAGAGTACGTCCGATAAATCGTACGTAGATATTCTAAAACGATTGCTGCTAAGACCACAACAATCATTGTGGTAACTGTTGGGTTCAAATTGAGAAAGAACCCCAACGCCACACCTGCTAACGAAACATGAGAAAGTGTATCAGCCATCAACGACTGTCTTCTAATTACTAAGAAAACGCCCAGCATTGGGGCAATTCCCGCAATAAAAATCGCAGCAAGAAATGCTCTTCTCATGAATTCATATGAAAGCAACGCCATTGAGAATCCTCCTTCCTTACCAAACGAATTTGTCGATCTGCATACTGCTTGATGTCCTCATGATCGTGAGTAATCATCAAAACTGATTTTCCATGCACATGCGCACTATGTCGCAACAAACGATAAAATTCATTTCTAGATTCTTCATCCATCCCTGTCGTTGGTTCATCTAAAATAAATAAATCTGGATCAGTTGCAAACAAACGTGCCAAACTAATTCGTTGTTTTTGTCCACCTGACAGCTCACCAATTCGACGATGCCGCATATCCCACATCCCAACAGACTCCAAGGCAAGCTTCACGTATTCGTGATCCTTTTTAGTCAGACGTTTGAACCACTTACCTCTAGGAAACCGTCCTGAACGAACTAATTCAATTACTGTGCTTGGAAATCCCGCGTTAAATGATGCTACTTGTTGGGGAATGTAGCCAATCTTCAATTTTTTTCCTTCTCGATTTTCCGTAGCAATCGTGACAGTCCCTTTAGTAGGCTTTAACAATCCCAAAGTTGCTTTAATCAACGTTGACTTTGCTGCTCCATTTTCTCCAGTTAAAATGACAAACTCCCCAGCATCAACATGATAAGATACATCTTCTAATACTGGTTCTTCTTCATAATAAAAGGTCAAATCAGATACTTCGATATAATGCATCACAAGACCTCCTTCTAAACTTACTCGATAACTTACTTAATGCTTTCTTTCAATGCCGCTAAATTTTCTTCCATTACAGAAATATAATTCTCACCAGCAGCCATTTGTTTTTCCGTTAAGCTTTCCAGTGGATTTAGCACTTCAAGCTTCACGCCTGTTTCAGCAGCTAGCGTCTCAGCCACTTTCGAAGAAGCATTTTCTTCAAAATAAATGACTTTTGTCTGATTTTCCTCAACAAATGATTTCAGTTCTGCCAAGCGACTTGGTGTCGGCTCTTGATCTGGTGAAATACCTGAAATTGATTTTTGCGTTAAGTTATATTGATTAGCTAAATAAGCAAATGCAGCATGTTGCGTAACAAATGTCCGATTTTTTGCATCTTTTAATTCTGTTGCGTATTTTTGATTTAACTCTTCTAACTTTTTGATATAAGCTTCCGCGTTTTTATCAAATGTCGCTTTCTTTTCAGGATATTTATCTCCCAATTCTTTCGCAATGGTTTGAACTTCTTGAATTGCTAATACTGGGTCTAACCATACATGAGGATCATATTCGTGCTCATGTCCGTCATGGCTCTCTTCATGGTCATCTTCAGCTTCGTGATCATGGTCTTCCGTTCCTTCTAAGCGTTCAATTCCCTTAGCTGCCTCAATCATCAATGTTTTTTCTTGATCAACTGATTTCTTTATTGAATCAACAAAAATTTCCATGTCTGAACTATTATACACGAAAACATCTGCATCTGAAATTTTTGCCATCTCTTTTGCACTTGGTTCAAAATCATGGGGTTCTGTTCCTGCAGGTATCAGTAACTCAACTTTGCCTTCGTCACCAACAACTTCCTTCGTAAAATCATACATTGGATAAAAAGAAGTAATAATGGTTAATTCGTCTGTCTTTGACTCACTTTTCTTTTCAGTTTGTCCACAAGCAGCAAATAACAACATTCCTGCAACAGCTATCGTTGCCCATACATATTTTTTAATCATTGTTTACCCCTTTCTAAAATAGCAAATCGGAATTTTACGATTTGTCAACGTGGACTAATGTATCAAAATAAAAAATCGCAGTCAATAGGATTCGGAAAATTTCTGATTTACAACGCATATTTAGAAGTAAACCGTAAAACACTTGAATACTTTTTCATAGAATAGGCTTTCTTTTCAGCAACTAGACCATCATTCTATTCTCAGATAAAATGGCGCAAACTTTACGAAAGGGGTGATCCCATGAATTGTTACAATTGGATAAAGGTCATGCTTCCACCATTTCCCTGGAATAGAAAAAAGCACATAAGTTTAGCCGCAAAAGAAAACTAAACTTATATGCTTTTTAATTACTTCTCAGTTATTAAATCGACTACAAAAATCTTTTCCGAAATTCACTTAAGCTTTAACGCAATGTGCGTACAAGATAAACTTCATCACAAAACCCTTTTAATCCATTATATACTCGCTGTGCTCTCGAATAGTGTTGGCACAAACCAAAAACTGTTGGTCCACTACCGCTCATCAAAGCCACGTCCGCTCCATATTTAATCATTCGTTCTTTGATCTGATGAATGACAGGATGCCTTTTCCCAGTCACATCTTCTAAACTGTTTCCCATTTTTTGAATCATTTGTTGATAGTCTTGTTGTTGGATTGCTTCCACCAATCCAGCGACGTCCTGATGCTGAATGGATTGCGTGTCAAGATCTCTAAACACTGTTCGTGTAGAAACACTCATTCTTGGTTTGACTAGAATAACCCAACACTGTGGCATAGATGGAATAAGTTTTACTTCCTCACCCTTACCACCAATAAATGCCGTATTCCCATATACACAGTAAGGAACATCTGTACCAACTTCTAAGCCGATTGCTGCTAATTCTTCTAAGGAACAGCCCAAATCCCATAATTGATTGATTCCGCGCAAGGCTGCGGCACAATCAGTACTGCCTCCACCTAGGCCAGCAGCCACTGGGATATTTTTTTGAACAACGATTTTAACGCCTTTTTTGATATTAAATTTATTTTTCAGTAATAAGGCTGCTTGATAGACATTATTTCGTTGATCTACAGGCAAGAAAGCTTTATTTGTTTCCACCACGATTTGATCTTCAGGTAATTCTTCAAAAATCAAATGATCTGCTAAGTCCACACTCGACATAACCATCTCAAGTTCATGGTACCCATCTGGTCGTTTATATAATACATCCAATCCTAAATTTATTTTGGCTGGTGCTTTTTCAATTAGTTCCATACCTCTCACCCATTCGAAAAGTCTAAGTCGAAAGTATTCTATCATAGGGGAAAATAAAAGTATAGCTAACTTCCGCCTTAAATTCCTATTTCAACTGAAGCAAAAACAAAAAAAGAGGATAAGACGTTATTCATTCTTATCCTCTCAATCTTTCAAATCGATTTTTATTCTCATTACCTATTTATAGTTCAGTCAAAACTTCTTGAGCTAAGCTTGGATTTTTCCCTTTCCCGCGACCAATCAGAATAAATAATTGAAGAGTTGCGAATACAAAATTGCTACCTTTCATATAAGCAAAGTAACGTCCTTCCCAACGACTGACATACCTTGATTTTCTTTCATAAGTCGTTTGGAAAGCATAGAAAAAGTTTCCATAATTATAAACGATGTTCATCATTTTTTCTTGAATAAATGAAAAATCTGTTTCTCCAACGTTCGCCAAAGGTGCTAGACCAAGATTTGCTTCCAAGTAGCCTTGTTTTTGATACACAACAAACAAATTTGCTAACAGGTAGTCACTCAATGCGACAGGTTCTCCCGGCAACACTCGCAACAAATCATATCCTGCTTGTGTTTGTGTCATCGGTTGTGCCGTCACAAAACCAACTACTTGTTGGTCTTTTCGAACAACACCCACGCCACTGGTCTTCACGTACTCTTTGTCAAATCGGCCAACAGAAAAATGTTTCTCTGTTTCGCCGTTCAACCAAGCATGTGACACCTCTCCCAGTGTTGCAAGCAGTTCCTCAGGAATTTCATCATACCAAGTAAAATGATAGCCTTCATTTGTTAATCGTTGATATTCTAATTGTTGATTCAGCCAAGGAACATCTGCAATCGTTAAGTCAGCAATCCCTGCTTCCCCTACTTTAACAAAACGGAACCCAACTTCATGCAGCATCACAACATATTTTTCTGACACCTTATAAAAAGCCAGCTGATAACCTAAGCAATCAGCTTTTTTCAGAAAGCTTTTGGTTGCCGTTCGCCACATAGCTGGATTGCCAATTGGATCTCCAAGCACAAAGCATTTATTTCCCTTCACCTGATAGCCAAAAACTACTTGATCTTTGCTACCTTCTTGATAATAAAAATATTTATATCCCGACAATTGCAAACAATGACTAGAAGCTGTTCCACCATATTGATCAATCAGCTGATCCAATCGCTCTGCCTCTAGCTCCGTTCCAAGCTCCTCCGTTGCCGTAGATAAATACTGATATAACGCCACCAGCGCTAACAACGAAATACCTAAACCAACCAGTCCAGAAAACCAGACCTCATCTGAAGGAAACAGAATAAAATTGTTCGCAGTCATTCGTCCTACCCAAAATTGACCACTATGATAACCTGCAATTGCATAAACAACAAACAAGAACCCGAATAAGCAAGCATCAAAAGCGATTGCTCCCCAAGAATAGACAAATTTTTTGCGATAAAACTCCTTGCGTGCCAGCCAAACTGCTAACAAAATAAGGACATAAACTAAAATCAATTCCCACGACAACGTTCGAGTAATCGTATTTAAAATACCAAAAATCAACAAGGTGATTGTTGGCAAATACGCTTTTTTCACCTTCATCGCTAAACCACGAGCCAAGCCTAACAGTAAAAATCCGACAAGTAGGTTGAGTGTCTGATCTAAGAAATTAAATGAAAAAGGCAACAAAATTTGAAATAGGCGACTAATCGCAGATAAATTTGTAATTGTTGATAGTAAAACCATCATGATACCCGCAAAATAAACAGCACTAACTAAAATGATATGTGCCACTTTTTGGAAAAACAACCGTGGGATATTATCAAGAAACCTGTTCACTTTCACACCAGTATGCGTGATAAACAAAAGAATACCTGTTAAAAATGGCACTACATAATAAAATAGGCGATAATACAATAACCAAACAACTGCTACATTTTGACGAACAGCTAACTGACTCATACCAAGAATCATCAACACGTCAAACGTTCCCATGCCACCCGGAACCATCGTTAACATACCTATCAGCGTTGCCACAATAAACATGGGATAAATCGAATGAAGGGATACGTTGATTCCCATCAGCTTGCCGATTAATAGAAATACGGTTAGCGCACCTGTCCACTGACCAAACGAGGCAAAAAATAAACCCACCAAGCCTTTTGGATAAAATTCTGAAAACAGGGTCCTTCTTTTAAGATACGCAAAAAAGAAAATGACCGGTGCAACAAAACTTCCACCTAGTAACCAAATCCAATAACTTCGAAAAATACTCTCTGTTTGAATGAAAAAGACATCCACAAAAGTGAACAGCGACCACACAGATAAACCTGTTATCATAAAGACTGCTACTTTTGAAACAGTTGCCAGTACCTTTTTTCGATCTGCCTGCTTACCATAAAAATTAGCGCGCAAGCTTGCACCCACGACACCACCAAATCCTGCCAAATTGTTGATTGTATTCGTAATCCAAGCCGCTAGAAAAAATTCTTGCCTTGGCATCTTAGGCTTTCCTTGCTTTTCCAATACTCTAAGTGTCACCCAATCATATAAAAGCATTGGTAACACACCCAGTAATCCAAGCAACGTCATTAAAACAATTGTTAGGTGATTCTGCTTATCCATTGTTTCCAAAATATCTTGCCAACTCATACCATTTGCGATATTAGCAACCTGATTCGCGACAAAGACTAATACTGAACCAAAAAAAATCAATTTTAAAATCAGACTATGACTTTTCATCCATTGAAGAATCAATTGTATTTTATTTTTCACATTTTTACCTTCCAAACTCATGTACTTTCATTTCATAACACTAATGTTAGCTTATTTAATTATAATTTTCCACTTTTGCTTAGCACGTTGCTTGCGATTCCTAACAAACAAAGCTATTCTAAAATCAAAAGGGAGGAAATAAAATGAACATTGGATTTATTGGAACAGGAAATATGGCACAAGCAATTATTCGTGGGCTACTTGAAAAAGAAACTTTTTCAAAAGATGAAATTTTTGTTTCGAGTGGCCATTTTGAAAACGCACAAGCCTTTGCCAAGCAAACAGGAGTCACTGCTTGTCAAACAAACCAAGAAGTCGCTGAACAAGTAGACATTCTTCTACTCGCAGTAAAACCTAAAATTATTTCAACCGTACTTCATGAACTACAAGACTATAGTCAAAAAATTCTTTTTATTTCTATTGCATCTGGCACAACTTTAAATGATCTTGAAACAGCCTTAAATAGCTCGCAAGCTGCGATAATCCGCGTCATGCCAAATGTCAATGTCAGCGTTGGTGCCGGAGTTTCTGCCATTTGTAAAAATTCTGTTGCTACCGAAGAACAATTCGCACACGCAACACGAATCTTTGAAGCAATCGGGAGCGTCTATCCTTTAGCCGAAGCAGATTTTAGTGCTTTTATTGGCTTGGCTGGAAGTTCTCCTGCGTTTGTTTACATGCTCATTGACGCTATGGGAAGAGCCGGGGTGTTCAATGGCTTACCCAAAAAATTAGCCACTGAAATCTCTGCCAAAGCAATTTTAGGTTCGTGCGAAAAATTCCTTGAGAGCAATGAAAATCCTTGGGAATTAGTTGACCAAGTTTCCTCTCCAGGAGGAACAACAGTTGCCGGGGTCGTTGCACTTGAAGAAGCTGGGTTTATTCCAGCAATCATCAAGGGAATCAATACTACCATTGAAAAAGATCAAGAAATGCTTGCACAAAAAAATCAACAATAATAAAAAAACGACCAATGACTAAAATAGTCATTGGTCGTTTTTTTATTTAGCGTAATCTGTTGCTCGTGTTTCGCGAATAACAGTTACTTTAATGTGTCCAGGATAATCTAATTCTTCTTCAATTCGCTTACGAATATCTCTAACCAAACGAACTGCTTCTAAGTCAGAAATTTCTTCAGGTTTTACCATTACACGTACTTCACGTCCTGCTTGTACAGCAAAACTTGAATCTACGCCGGCAAAACTATTAGAAATATTTTCTAAGTTTTGAAGACGACGAATATAGTTTTCTAAAGATTCGCTTCGTGCACCAGGTCGAGCGGCTGATAAAGCATCGGCTGCAGCAACAAGTACTGAAATAACCGATGTCGCTTCCACATCACCATGGTGAGAAGCAATCGCATTGATAACCACTGGATTTTCTTTGTATTTGGCAGCTAATTCTGCACCAATCTCAACATGAGAACCTTCAATTTCATGGTCAAGTGCTTTCCCAATATCATGTAGCAAGCCTGCTCGTTTAGCTAATTGGATATCTTCGCCTAATTCTGCAGCTAAAATTCCAGATAGTTTAGCAACTTCCACTGAATGTTTCAACACATTTTGACCATAACTTGTTCTAAAACGTAACCGTCCCAAAATCTTAATTAAATCTGGATGGAGTGTATGTGCACCAACTTCAAACGCAGCCTCTTCTCCATATTCGCGAATACGTTCATCCATTTCTTTACGTGATTTTTCAACCATTTCTTCAATACGAGCTGGATGGATACGCCCATCTTGAATTAATTTTTCCAACGTCATTCTTGCGATTTCTCTCCGAATTGGATCAAAACCAGAAAGAACAACTGCTTCAGGAGTGTCATCGATAATCAAATCAATTCCTGTTAGTGTTTCTAATGTGCGAATGTTACGACCTTCTCTACCAATAATGCGACCTTTCATCTCATCATTTGGCAAAGTAACAACTGATACTGTGGTTTCAGAAACTTGATCTGCCGCGCAACGTTGAATAGCTAATGAAAGCAAGTTCTTCGCTTTACGATCAGCCTCTTCTTTTGCACGCTGTTCAGATTCTTTCACCATAACAGTTAACTCATGATTCAACTCTTCCTCGGTTGACTTCATGATAACATCCTTTGCATCTTCTTTAGATAAACCAGCAATTTTCTCTAACTCTTTTTGTTGATCTTCAATCAATTTTTCAACGTCTTGTTCTCGCTCTTCAATTAATTGCTGTTTTGAACTAAGTATTTCTTCTTTGCTTTCAAGTGAGTTCTCACGTTTTTCCAATGAGTCATCTTTACGATTCAATGTTTGTTCACGTTGAATCAATCGATTTTCTTGAGATTTTAATTCTAATTTGCTTTCTCTCAGCTCACTTTCAACTTCAGAACGATATTTCTGATTTTCTTCCTTAGCTTCCAACAATGCTTCTTTTTTTAGAGTCTCTGCTTCTTTCTTTGCACTGTCGATAATACCCACAGCTGATGTTTTTGCACCAGCTATCTCTTTTTCGTGACGTGACTTCGCAACGACCAACCCTAAACCAAGACCGACAATTAAACCGATGATAGCGAGGAGAATGTTGAATACCATAAAATCCACCTCCATACTATCTTTTTCATTTTATCAATCACGTAGTTTTTCTGATAAACTATTTTAATCTTATCAATATGCCTACTTGCATATGTGCACAAAAAGTACACAAGTTTATTCTAATGTTTGTACCCCTTAGTGTCAACTTTAAATAAACAAAGAAACTGCTTTCTAAATTTATATTAAACGGTGGTTTTTTATCATTGTCAACAGAAAGAGGTCTTGATAGCACTTGGTTTATTCGCTAGACTTAATCCTTTTTTCTTTTCACAGATAAAAGTCAAGTTTTCGATTATTTCCGTTGAACTAGATAACCGCAACTGCTATATCCGAATGCAAATTGTCCTATAAATATAAATTAACGATTACAAATGTTCTTTTATTTTTGAGAAAACCTCTTACTCTTGATACTCTTGATGAAGACTCTAACTTCTAGTTTCACCCTCGACAAAAAAGGTCGAGACAGTTTGTCCCGACCTTTGAAAATCAAATTCATTATTCTTCTGTTAAAGGTAATTCTTCCTGTTCAGGTTTTTCCTCTGTTTCAATACCTTCACCAATTCCATAAGCTTCGCGAACCAAGCCAGAAATTTCATTCATCATTTCTGGGTGAGTAGACATATAAATTTTTGCATTTTCGCGCCCTTGGCCGATACGATCTTCTTTATATGAATACCAAGCACCACTTTTATCAACGATATCTTTTTCTACCGCCATATCAAGTAGTTCTCCCTCTTGTGAGATTCCTAGTCCATACATTACATCAACTTCTGCTACTTTAAATGGTGGTGCAACTTTGTTTTTAACTACCTTAATTTTCGTACGGTTTCCGACAATATCTGTCCCTTGTTTCAATTGTTCTGCACGACGTACTTCTAAACGAATCGTTGCATAGAACTTCAATGCACGTCCCCCAGGTGTTACTTCTGGGTTACCAAACATTACGCCTACTTTTTCACGAATTTGGTTGATAAAAATCGCAATTGTTTTTGTTTTATTAATTGAACCTGATAATTTACGCAAAGCTTGGGACATCAAACGAGCTTGTAATCCAACGTGAGCGTCACCCATTTCACCATCAATTTCTGCTCGTGGAACTAACGCTGCTACTGAATCGACAACAACGATATCTACTGCACCACTTGAAACCAATGCATCAGCAATCTCTAATCCTTGTTCACCTGTATCTGGTTGTGATAACAACAATTCATCGATATTAACGCCTAATTTTTGGGCATATTGAGGATCCAATGCGTGTTCAGCATCAATAAAGGCTGCTGTTCCACCATTTTTTTGTACTTCGGCAATTGCATGAAGTGCAACCGTTGTTTTACCAGAACTTTCTGGCCCGTAAACTTCGATGATTCTTCCTCGTGGATAACCACCTACTCCCAATGCTACATCTAAAGCAAGTGAACCACTTGGAATTGTTGAGATTTGTTGGTCGATTTTCTCGCCCAATTTCATAATAGAACCTTTACCATAACTTTTTTCAATTTTCTTTAACGCAGCATCTAAGGCCGCTTTACGATCATCTGCCAATACGATAATCCTCCTTATATTCACATTAACAACGTCATTTCAATACAATTATCATAGCGGTTTTAGAATTAAAAAGCAAGAAAAACCGAACAAATATTCGCATTTTATTTTTTTCTTAAAATCCGCTTACGTAACATATTCAGACCTTCCATTACCGAGTTGCGACGAATTGCTTCACGTCCGCGCGTAAATTGAAACTTAGTTGCACTTACTTCCTCAGCTGAAGCTACAGCAATCCAAACTGTTCCGACGGCTTGGTTTTCAAGCATACCTGGTCCTGCAACGCCTGTAAACGATACCGCATAGTCTGTTTTCGCTAACTTTCTTGCTTGCTCAGCCATTTTTTCGGCACACTCTTGACTCACAGTTCCATATTTTTCCAGAAATTGCGGATCGATGTTTAAAAAATCGGCTTTTGTTTCTTCTGAGTATGTCACGAATCCTCCAGGAAAAACTTCAGAAACACCGGAAAGTTTTCCTAATGTTGCTTGAAACTCTCCTGCAGTTAAACTTTCAGCAGCAGTTACTGTTTTCCCTCTTTCTTTTAGCAAATCGACCACAACTTTTTCTAACGAATTATCATCTCCATAGCCATAAAAATATTTGCCCACCCGTTCCTGAATTTTTTCTTCCAGTGCAAGCAATGCTTGATTACCGGCATGAATATCATTGGTTTTAACCGTTAAACGTAAGGTAACTTCATTGGGTTTCGCATAGGGTGCAATCGTCGGATTGATTTGTGTTGAGATTAGTTCGGCTAGTTCTGTAACTAATCGTGATTCACCAATGCCATAAAAACGTAAGACGCGTGAAATTAATTTTTCTTTTGAAGAAAATTTTTCGATCAATAATGGACGCACTTGCTCAATGAACATTGGTTTCAGTTCACTTGGTGGCCCAGGGAGTAGGATATACGCATGAGATTCTTCTTGGATAAATGTCCCAACAGCTAGCCCTGTACGATTTGGTAAAACAATACCTCCTTCAATAGTTTGTGACTGTTGTAAATTATTCGCAGTCATTTTACGCTTGGTTGTTTCAAAAAACTCTAATAATTTTTGATAGGCTTCTCTATCTTGAACCAACCCTTTCCCCAAATGGTCAGCGGTTACTTCTTTGGTTAAGTCATCCTCTGTAGGACCTAACCCACCACACAAAATAATTAACTCGCTTCGTGACTCTGCTAAGCCTATCAACTCATCTAGTCTTTGTTTGTTATCCCCAACAACTGTCTGATAGTAGACTTCAATACCAAGATCTGCTAACTGCTCAGCCAAAAAAGTTGCGTTTGTATTGACCACTTGACCAAGAAGTAGCTCTGTTCCTACTGCAATAATCTCTGCTTTCATAAATTTTCCTCTCCCTAATAATTAATACGCTATAACGAAAATATTTTTTTATTTAAAAAAAGCTTGGGACAAAATTGTCACCAAGCTTTTATCGAAATTACATTGAGCCTTTAAACACAGCACTATTTTTGGCAAAGTAATCAACACCAGAATAGATTGTGAATACTAAACATGCATAAAGCATAATTTGATCTAATGGAAGACCAATCAAGTTAAATGGAATGTTATTGATAAGCAACAAAATGATTGCAACCATTTGAGTAGCAGTTTTCACTTTTCCAGGCCATGCAGCTGCCATTACTTCACCATGTTCAACTAATAATAGGCGTAAACCTGTTACCGCTAATTCTCGGCAAACAATAATCGCAACAACCCATGCTGGTGCTTTATCTTGACCAACTAACATAATAAATGCTGTCATAACTAACATTTTGTCTGCTAAAGGATCGGCAAATTTCCCGAAGTTTGTTACTAAACCTTGAGAACGAGCAATTTTCCCGTCAAGCCAGTCCGTAATACTTGCAATTGCAAAAATGATTGCTCCAACTATCTGTGTTACAGCAACAGTTGTTGTTCCCACCGTCAATTGTCCCCAATCCAAAGGTACTCCTACAACAAGGATAAAGATTGGAATCATACAAATTCTTAATACAGTTAATTTATTTGGTAAATTCACACTATTGCACTCCTTTCTTGTTCATTTTACGTGAGTCTCACTAAAGTTTCCACAGAAATAACTTACTTTTTTCACTCACGAAAAAAATTATTCATTTTACTATTGAAAAACTGCAATAAAAATCGAGTGGATTTTTATTGCAGTTTTGTTTGAATTATTCTGCGTATTGGATAGCAAGGTTAACGTTTTTGGGACTTAAATTATTTTCTCCAGCATTCACTGGAACATCTTCCCCATTTGCTTTAATTGAAATATTGCTTGCTGCACCAATTGTCACAACTGCATTAGGCACATTAGCAGCAATCTGTGTACTCTGTGATTCACCAGTTGCAAGTGTTCCTTGGTAAACATACGCACCATTAACCATCACACCTACCCACACACGATCTTTCGCTGTGAATTCCAGTGTTAAAGGCTCCGTTGCATCAATAATGTTCACATCAATTGCATTCGTTGTATCTGTACCAGCAGTAATCGTCATCTTCTTTTCTTCAGTCGTGGATTCAACTGTCGAAGATTGTGCTGACGTTGATTCACTTGATTGTGAGGATTGCTTTGTTTCCTCAATTGATCCATCGACTGTCATTGATGAGCTCGCTTCACTAATAATTGGTGCCGCTTGTCGATCTTGCCACGTCATATAACCAACAACAATCACGATTGCAACTGCAACCAATCCTAACAAAACAACAGGCAGACTTGTCCAAAATTTACTTGGTTTAAATTCTTCTTGGTGCATTGCTTTTCGTGAACCACTCACAGTTTCTGGCTCTGGTCTTTTAATTTCTGAGCCATCAGATAATTTTCTTTTTCCATCGAAAACATCCACAAGTTTATCGCCATCTTCTCCAACAGCTTGCGCATACTGACGAATAAATGCACGTACATAAAACTTACCAGGAAGTTGATCGAATTCGTCGTTATCGATTGCTTCAAGGTAACGTTTTTGAATTTTTGTAATTTGTTGTAATTCGTCTAAAGATATTTTTTTATTTAGACGAGCTTGCCGTAATTTTTCCCCAATGGTTTCAAAAGCCACTCGTTCATCTTCTCCAGTCTTTTTATTCTAGCCAACCACCCGTTACTGGTAGTGTAATTCCGGTGACATAGGCCGCTTCTTTTTGTAATAAAAATGTGACAGCAGCAGCAATTTCTTTTGGCTGAGCTAGTCTTCCTAGCGGGATTGCCTCTTTTAATTCCGTTAATTCTGTCTTAGACCAGTCCTGATTCATCGCTGTTGCGACAGCTCCTGGCGCTATGACATTGGCCGTTATTCCTAATGTTGCAACTTCTTTTGCATATGCTTTAACAAATGCTTGTTGGGCACCTTTAACAGCACTGTAAACTGTTTCCATACTGCTTCCTTGCATCCCGTAAACAGAACCAATAAACACAATTCTGCCATAATCAGACCGAGCAAGTTTTGTTTCTAGCCTTTGCAAAAGCAATAGCGGAGATTTCACATGAATTTGCCAAAGCTGGTCCATGTCTAATTCCGTATACTCCTTAAACAAAGCATATTTCGTAAATCCTGATGCAAAAATGACACTGTCAACTTGAAATAATCCTTGTGTAAATTTCGGTATTTCTTCCATGCTTAACATGTCTAAGGATACCATAAAAAAATCTTGCAGCGGATAACATTTTTGCAAGTCTAAAACGAAATTTAATACTTTTTTTTCATTGCGATGATAGTGACAATACAATGACCAGCCCTCTTGCGCCAACTGACGACAAATCGCTTCACCAATATCCCCACTAGCTCCCATAACTAACGCCGTTGGCATCTCACTCACCCTGTGGTTCCATATAAAACTCACTAAACGTCTCTGCCACTAAAAATGCCGAACCAACAGCTAATACATCAGCTAATTGGATTGATTCAATCGCTTCTGGCAAATCAAATAAAGTATACGCACCATAAAGACTTTGGGTAAATTGGTTAGCAATATACTCAATGGAGTTAAGTGATTGGAAGTATTTCCCTAACATTTTTTTCTTCAATAATTCAAGATTTTTTTCATTTACTTCTGGATCTTTCTCAAAACCAAGAATGATTTTCCGTACTTGCTGCGCAGCAAGTTTTGGTTCATCCGTATCACCACTAAAATCAGCAAAATGAAATTCACGATCTAAACTAAATTCAAAACCAAAACTGTCATCAATGATTCCTTCATTGTAAAGTTTCAAATAGTTTTGGGAAGTATTTCCTAGCAGTAATTGGAATAAGAGATTCAATGCTGTTTTATAGCGCATCAATTGATAGCCATCTGCTGGCAACTCGTCAACACCTTTAATTCCCAATACGAATTTTTTACGTGTCACAGCTGCTCTCAGACGACTTTCCTCGATAATTTCATCATTATTTTCAGGGAAGTATCGCTTGATTTCTTGTGCTGGTGGAAATTCTTTACTCATTTGATTTTCTTTAATAACTTCCATTAGTTTCTCTGGATCTAAATTTCCAACTAAAAACAAAACCATATTACTTGGCTGATAAAACGTGTGATAACAAGTATACAAATCATCGGCAGTAATTTTGTCGATGCTATCAACCGTCCCTGCAATATCAATGTGTAAAGGATGGTTTGGATATAAGTTATTCAAAATACCAAAAAATAGACGCCAGTTAGGATCATCTTCATACATTTGAATTTCTTGTCCAATGATTCCTTTTTCTTTGTTGACTGTTTCCTCAGTAAAATAGGGTGCTTGTACAAAGTCCAATAGTGTCAATAAATTTTTTTCCACTTGATCCGTCGTTGAAAACAAATAACTTGTTTTGGTAAAACTAGTAAATGCATTTGCAGACGCACCTTGTTGTCCAAACAATTGGAAAACATCTCCGTCTTCTTTTTCAAATAATTTGTGTTCTAAGAAATGGGCAATTCCATCAGGTACCTTTATCTTTTCAGTTGCTCCATAAGGAATAAATTCATTATCGATTGAGCCATAATTAGTGCTAAATAAGCCATAAGTTTTGTGGTACTCATTTTTTGGCAACAAGTAAACGGTCAATCCATTTGGTAGCACTTCATGATAAAGCGTTTCATTAATTTGTGAATACTCAGTTTTATTCATTCATGCTTCCTCCATCTAAAAAGAAAATTGCTTGAAGCTCTACTTGATCTGCAATTTTTTGAACATCTTTGATTGTGATACTTTCCAGTCGAGCTAGCCACTCGTCATCTGTTAATTTGGTTTCTGGTAGCCAGTTATCTAAATAAGTCGATTCAATCGCTGCTTGAGGTGCATCAAGTGATAGCAAGTATTGATTTTTCAACATTGCTTTTGTTTGAGCTAAATCAAGGTCAGTGATTTCTCCATTTCGTAAACTTTCTAATTGTTTATGAATCAAATGTAAAACTTTTTCGCGATTTTTTCCATCAATGCCTGTTTGAACAGTCATAAATCCACGGAACGTGTCCACACTGCTAGAAGCATAGTAAGCCAAGCTTTCTTTTTCGCGCACATTCATAAATAATTTTGAATGCGGAAACCCACCAAACAAACCATTGAACACCATTAATGAAAAACGCTCAGGTTGGTTGTAATAAACATTGGTTTGATAAGCTAAGTTTAACTTGGCTTGTACAACAGATTCATGCATTTGGCGTTCTTTGATTACATTTGATTGTGGTTGCGCATAAAAAATTTCTGGGTGTACAAATTCGCGGTCAGTAAATGGTAATGTTTGAATTGCTTCAGTAACTTCCGTCTCATTCACATCTCCAATTACAAAAATGTCGACTTGATCTTCCGCTAAGACTTTCTGGTAATACGTAGCAAGTGACTCTGCTGTAATTTCTTTTAAGTCTTTTACTGTTCCAAAACTAGGGATTCTTTGAGCATCTGTTTGCTCAAAGTAAAGACGTTGTAGTGCTAATGAAGCTAATGTTTGTTTATCTTCGTCCAAACTTTCTAAATAAGTTTTCAGATTATTTTTTTCTAAATCAAACGTTTGATTATCGAACTGCCCCGCCACAATATTTGGTGCAAAAATAACCTCTTTCAAAAAGTCAACAACTTGGAGCAGAATCTTTGAGTCATTTACATAATCACCATTAACAAAACTGATGCCTGCGTTCAGCCAATGCAAATTTCCTTTTTTGCTTACATTCCAGCCAAAACTTGCACCATATAATTCAGCTAATTTCGCGCTAAGCTGTGTTTGATCTGGATAGTTTAAGCTATTTGTTTCTAACAAACTGCTCAGTAATGACCGTTGCGTAATGACTGCTCGATCAAGACGTGTTGTAAATCGAATAAAGATTCGAATCGTTTTATATTTTTTTGTTTGCAGGACATGTAAATTCACGCCCTCCGCCAATTTATTCGTCATAAGTCGTTGTGCTCCTTTTATCGTTACAGTTGTTTCTAGTATAGCATAGAAGGTTAATATTCAAGCATTTCGCGAACAAAAGCGTTTATTGTTTTTATATTTTTTTATTCTTAGATATACTAAGGGTAAGGAAAAAGAAAGTAGGGGTTTTATGATTAAAGAATTTAAAGAGTTTATTATGCGTGGCGACGTGCTCGACCTAGCTGTTGGGGTTGTTATTGGGAGTGCATTCACGGGAATCGTTAATCAAATCGTAGAAGGATTGATTACACCATTAATTGGTTGGATAGTTGCTCTTGTCACTGGTACTTCTGATTTGGACGGAGCATTGTCTGTATTAGATGTCACACCTGTCAAAGGCGTAACTTTTTCATTTGGTAATGTTGTTAGTGCTATTATTACATTTTTAATTACAGGTTTTGTTTTGTTCTTAGTGGTCAAAGCAGCCAACAGTGCAAAAGATTTACGTAAAACAGAAGAAGAGGTTCTTGATGAGCCAACTGCTGAACAATACTTAAGTGACATTCGTGATTTACTGGCACAACAAGTAGCTGAAGATAATGGTCGTTCAACACTTCAAGCAAAAGTAGAAGACGAATCAACCACAAAATAAAAAAACTTGAAACAACAAATTTTGTTGTTTCAAGTTTTTTTATTTTTTCATATCAATATGAGGAATATCATCTTCCAAATAAACATCGGAAATGGCATTAAAACCAAATGATTCGTAAAACGAACGTAGATAATCTTGTGCACCAATAATAATTGGCGTATTTGGATACTTTTGTTCAATAACTTCCAACGTCCGTTGAACAATTTGCTTACCTAATCCCGATTGACGATGTTCCTTGGCTACCAAGACTCGACCAAAATGAACAGCATCTTCTTCTTTGTAAATCCGTGTGTAAGCTGCTACATTTCCTTGCTCATCTGTCAGAAACGTATGCAATGCCTCAGGATCGATTTCATCCACTTCTTGATATGGACAATTTTGTTCGACCACAAAAACGGCAATTCTTTCTTTTACTAGCATATAAAATTCTTTTGTCGTTAATTCATCAAATGTTTTCACTTGGTAATTCATTCAGTAGCCTCCTAACAAGTTTTCTTTTTATAGATTACTTGTTCAAAAATAAAAAAGCAAACGAACCACATAAGGCCCGTCAGCTTTTAAACTGCTTCTGTTAAAAATTCAATCTCTACTGTACGAGTTAATACATCAGAGTAGCTGTAAGACACTCGTTCAAAAGAGTTTTCTTCAGGATCTAAGTCAACGACAAATACTGAAGGATAGGTTTCTGTTAAAACGCCGCGGCGTTCTGTTTGACGCTTTCTTCCTGTCTGAGCAACCAACATGATTTGGCTGCCGATACGACCTTCTAAATCTTTCTTGATTGTAGCTAAAGTTGTTGGCATACAGTTCACCTCGTTATCGATTATAACAGATAGTCCAAAACTTTTCAAGTCTACCATATAAAAAAAAGAAATGCAATAAAAAAAAACAGTTGAAACAAGAATGTTAACTAGCATTCTTCACTGTACGCTTTCAAATGCTTCTTGATTTTCTGTTTTACACGACTGTATCCACTCATTACTTGCTGAATATCCATTGATAAATCTTTTGCGATGTAGGAAAAATCACTTCCTTGCATGTAATGATGAAAAATTTGCGCTTCTCTTTTTGAAAAATGGATTTCACATGTTTCAATTGCTTCATTCAACAGCAGTTGTTGGACTGCTACAGGTTCTTGAGTTGTCACTTCTGCTAAGAAATCTGGTCCTTCAGATTCCATTTTCTGTTCCATAGAAACTTCGTCTTTTTGATCTCTGCGTTTTAATGCGTTTTGTTTCCTTAATAACGAATAAATTTGGTTAGTAATAACGCTTTTGTAATAACTACCGAAACTAACTCCTTTGTTATTTTCATAGGTTTTTAATGCTTGATATAACGCAACACGTGCTTCTTGCTCCCAATCTTCATTCATAAAATTCCGCACATAATAACTATTTTTTAAGCGTAATAAAAGTGGATAATATTTCTGATAAAGGGTAGAAAATGCTTCTTCATCACCATTGCGTGCAGCACGTAATAACTCCTCAGGCATAAATAAATCCTCCATAATCTCTATTATGGAGGAATATTAGCATCAAAAATCGTGTTATTTAATCTGATAACGTGGTTATCTGTCCTTTTTCATTAAATCGTCTAACTTTTTAGACAATTTATGCAATTGTTCATCATTCCAAGGAGAATTACGTCGAAAATCAATAAAACGCATATTTATATTCTCTTGGGCTATTGTTTCTTCTGTTTTTTTGATTGTTTTATACAACTCATACGCAGAAGTTCGTAAGGCTCCTTGTGAAAACACTACCCATTGTTCCGCCAAATCACTTGTAGCAACTGTTACTTGTGTCAATCGATCATTCAACGTACCCGCTACTCGCTCAATATAACTATCTGCTGTTTCATCTTCTTTGGTGAATACAACTTCTAGCTGATATTTTTTATAGTTTTGTTGAATTCCAGGAACCAGCTGCGCATCGAAAACCACAATTACTTCAATTCCTTCAAATTTTGCATAATTAGACAACCGATGAAGCAAGGCTTCACGTGCATCAGCCATTTTGTCTTGCTTCTTTAACAAAACAAGCTCTGGCCAAGAACCAATCATATTGTAACCATCGACAATCAATAACTGTTTCTTCATCAGCTTACTCCCCCTGTCGTTGGGAAAACGCCTGATACATCAACAGACCTGCTGCAACACTTGCATTCAGGCTTTGAACATGCCCTACCATCGGGATTGTCAATAATTCATCCATTTCTTTTTTCAATCCTTGACTCATACCGCGCCCTTCATTACCAATTACTAATGCAATTGAACCTTTTGCATTCCAATTCTGAAAATTCGTTCCAGACATGTCTGTTCCAAAAATCCAAAAACCAGCTTCTTTTAGTTGCTGAGCTGCTTGAATCAAATTAGTTACTCTTGCTACCGGCACATGCTCAACTGCTCCAGTAGACGTTTTGGTAACGATTGGTGTGATTCCTACTGCGCGATGCTTAGGGATAATTACGCCGTCCACACCACTTGCATCAGCTGTTCGCAAAATCGAGCCAAAATTGTGAGGATCTTCTAGACTATCTAAAATCAAAAAGAAAGGATTTTCTTTTTTTGTTTTTGTTTGTTCAAGCAACTGTTCTAACGATAAGTATTCGTAAGGTGTGATAGCCAACACCACACCTTGGTGTACACCTCGATCACTTAATGTATCCAATTTTTGTTTAGGAACCCATTTCACGGGAACTGCTTGGTCACGAGCAATTATTTTTAACTCATCTACCTTCTCGCCATGAGCGTCTTCTTGGAGAAACAATTTATTTCCTCGTCCTTGTTGAAGTGCTTCCACAGCAGCATGATGACCAAAGACAAAATTATCTTCAATTGATTCGTCTTTTTCTTGCGTATGATTTGATTCTTGCTTTGTTCTTTTTTGAGATGTTTTTGATTGCTTGCTCCAGTCGTTAGTATGTCGTTTTTTATTTTTAAAATTATTTTTTCTATCCATTTTTTTCACCTATTTTCTGAATACACCATTCAATCAATTCTTCCATTCGTTCGGTTTGCTTTGTTAGATGTAAATACCCCATCAACGCTTCGAAGCCTGTAGCAATTCGATAAGTCGTGATGTCTGCATTTTTAGCACCTGTATGACTTTTGGCATTTCTACCGCGACGATAATAAATATCTTCTGTTTCTGTTAAAATATTTTCTTCTAACATTTTTTGAATCAAATAAGCTTGTGCTTTAGCAGATACATAATTTGTTGCCGTATGGTGTAATTTATTTGGTTTGGTTTGTCCTTGATCAATCAAGTAGTCTCGAATATAAATCTCATAAATTGCATCACCAACGTATGCAAGAGCTAAACCATTTAGCTGCGTGTAATCTCTCATACTTCTCTTCTCCAACGGGTTCCTTGCGGTGTATCTTCCAGGATGATCCCTTTTTCTTTAAATAAGTCCCGAATCTCATCACTACGCGCGAAATTTTTCGCTTGGCGTGCTTGGTTTCTTTCCTCAATCAATTGTTCAATGTCTTCATCTAGTAACGCTTCGGAAGTAAAGAAAATTCCAAAAATCGCTAACCATTGCGCATATAAAGTTATTGCTTGGTCTAAAACTGGTAGGGAAACTTGTTCTTGTTCCAAATAAGTATTTAACCATTTTGCAAGCTCATAAACAACTGTGATTCCATTTGCTGCGTTGAAATCATCATCCATTTCTTGAATGAAGCGCGTTTCTAACTCAGTTAATTCTGCCATTTTGTCACTATCATCTGCCAATGAACTAGCAGCACTATCTTTACGAAATTGAACGTTATCATACGTATTTTTTAAGCGTTGTAGATTTGTTGCAGCTTCCTTTATCGTTGCCTCACTATAACGAATTGGTCGGCGATATTGCGTTGTTGCCATGAAGAAACGTAAAACTTGTGGATCCACTGTTTGAATCATTTCATGGACAGTAATGAAATTACCAAGAGACTTACTCATTTTTTGATCTTCTTCGCCAATCGTTACATAACCATTGTGCATCCAATAATTTGCAAATTTTTGTCCCGTTTTGGCCTCACTTTGGGCAATTTCATTCTCATGATGAGGAAACTCTAAATCCTGTCCACCACCATGAATATCAATTGTTTCACCCAAGTGTTTTGTAGCCATAACAGAGCATTCAATATGCCAGCCTGGACGACCATTTCCCCATGGCGACTCCCAAAAAATTTCTCCCGGTTTGGCATTTTTCCATAAAGCAAAATCCAATGGATCTTCTTTCAGCTGTTGTTCTTCACCCGTTCGTTGACTCGCACCAATTTCAAGCTCATCAATTGACTGATCGCTCAACTGACCATAATCCTTGAAACGACGTGTCCGATAATAAACATCACCTTGCGCTTCATACGCATAGCCTTTTTCAATCAGTACTTGGATAAACGATAAAATGTCTGGCATATGATCCATTACTCTTGGATGTAAGGTTGCTGGTTCCACGTTTAACGCCTTAGTATCTTCCTCAAATGCTTGGATAAAGCGATCCGCAACTTCTGGTGCTGTGATCCCTAAATCTTTTGCTGCGCGGATGATTTTATCATCCACATCTGTAAAGTTCGAAACATATTTCACTTGATAGCCGCGATATTCAAAATAACGACGAATTGTATCAAATGCAATGGTACTCCGCGCATTTCCAATATGGATATAGTTATAAACGGTTGGCCCACAAACATACATTCCAACCTGACCTTCTACAATAGGAACAAATTTTTCTTTCTCTCGAGTAAGCGTATTATATATTTTTATCATTCTGTTCTCCTTATCTTTTCACCTTTAATCCGAACAACTTTTGCCGGAATACCAACTGCTGTAGCATCATCTGGTATATCATTAAGTACCACTGCCCCTGCTCCGACTTTTGCATGCCGACCAATTGTCACTGGACCTAAAATCTGTACATTTGCAGAGAGCAACGCGCCCTGTTTAACTGTAGGATGTCGTTTACCTGTTTGTTTGCCTGTCCCGCCTAAAGTCACACCATGGAACAAGACCACATCATCTTCAATTTCTGCCGTTTCTCCAATCACTACGCCCATTCCATGATCAATAAAGACGCCTTTACCAATTTGTGCACCAGGATGTATTTCAATCCCAGTTAAAAAGCGCCAGAATTGGGCAATGATTTTAGCTAATAAATACAAACGATGCTGGTATAAGAAATGAGAAAGACGATGCCAAAGTAACGCATGGAATCCTGGATATGTTAGAACAATTTCTAAAGTCGAACGTACAGCAGGATCATTTTTTTTCGTAGCAGTAATTATTCGCGTAAACCAATTCATTCACCTTCACTCCTTTCCATAACAGATTTATGTAACCAAAACTATAAATAAAAAGCGTCTTTTAAATAAGTTTCCTTAAATAAAAGACGCTAATGGCGTGGTTCCACTTTTTTTCATAATCAAAACAGATTACCTCGAAGCAAAATAACGTCTGCTACCCGTTTTTAGCTACTTGTGTTCGCTAAAACCACTCCCAGAGGCATTTCAACACCTACTTTGTAACGACTTTCACCTTCCGTCGCCTCTCTAAAAACAAACTAGTTGTTTACTTCTTCTGTTCTTCGTGTTTATTTTATTACTTGGTTTAAATGAGCAAGTGCTTTTTCACGGCCTAATAATTCAACTGTGTCTGGTAATTCAGGACCATGCATTTGTCCTGAAACAGCAACACGAATTGGCATGAATAAGTTTTTGCCCTTAACACCAGTTTCTTTTTGTACAGCTTTGATAGCTGCTTTAACTGTTGGAGCATCAACAACTTCCATTTCTTCTAGCTGTGCTTTAAATGCTGTCAAAACAGCTGGAACTGTTTCACCAGCTAATACTTCTTTTGCCGCATCATTTAAAACTGGATGTTCATTAAAGAATAACTCTGACACTTCAACGATTTCCGCAGCATAGCTCATTTGTGGTTGATATAATTGAACAATTTTTTTCACCCATTCAATTGTTTTTTCATCAGGATTTTCTTCAACTCGGCCATCTGCAATCAAATATGGTAAACACATATCTGTTAATTCAGCTAAATCCATTTCTTTCATGTAATGGTTGTTTACCCATTGTAATTTTTTCGCATCAAATGCTGCAGGTGATTTGCTCAAACGTTCTGGATCAAACATTTTCACTAATTCTTCTTGACTGAAGACTTCTTCTTCGCCTACTGGTGACCAACCAAGCAATGCAATAAAGTTAAACATTGCATCAGGTAAATAACCTAATTCACGATATTGTTCGATAAATTGAAGGATTGATTCATCACGTTTACTTAATTTTTTACCAGTTTCGCTGTTAATAATCAGTGTCATGTGCCCAAATGTTGGTGGTGTCCAACCAAATGCTTCATAGATCATTAATTGTTTTGGTGTGTTTGCAATATGGTCATCTCCACGCAAAACATGAGTAATTTTCATCAAGTGATCATCCACTGCTACAGCAAAGTTATAGGTTGGCATGCCATCACGTTTTTGAATGACGAAGTCTCCGCCGATATTATCTGATTCAAATGAAATTTCACCTTTGACCATATCGTTGAACTTATATTCTGTGTTTCGTGGCACACGGAAACGAACAACTGACTCTAGCCCTTGAGCTTCTTTTTCAGCTTGTTCTTCTGGCGTTAAGTTTGCACATTTCCCACCATAGTGAGGCATTTCACCACGAGCGCGTTGTGCTTCACGTTCCGCTTCTAATTCTTCTTCTGTACAGTAACATTTGTAAGCTCGATTGCTTGCAAGTAATTGATCAATCAGTGGTTGATAAATTTCTTTACGTTCAGATTGACGATAAGGACCATATTCTCCAGGATTTTCAGGAGACTCGTCCCAATCCATTCCTAACCAAGCTAAATTTTCTAACTGACTTTTTTCTCCATCTTCAATGTTACGTTTTTGGTCAGTGTCTTCAATACGGATGATGAATTCTCCATCATTGTGGCGAGCAAATAAATAATTGAATAATGCAGTTCGTGCATTTCCAATATGTAAATGCCCTGTTGGACTTGGTGCATAGCGTACGCGTACTTTCGTCATTTTCTTCCTCTTCTTTCAAACTAGACTTATGTGACTAACAGCAAAAATCCGTCAGCTTTGACCTTAAAAACATTATTTATTTAAAGTCACTCAGCAAAATTTTACCTTTTCTAGTGCAAATAGTAAAGCCAACCGATTGAATTTCCTCATCAGTTGGCTCATTTTATTTATGAAATTAAGATTTTGTCTTCGTTTCAGAATTTTTTTTGTTATCAATACCCCGACCTGCATGCGCTGGTTTAGCAAAAATCATTCGACCAGCTGCTGTTTGCAACGCACTAGTTACGACAACTTCAAGATGCTCATTCATATAATGCTGGCCATCTTCAACGACAACCATTGTTCCATCATCTAAGTAAGCAACACCTTGCTGACGCTCTGTTCCGACTTTTACGACTAAAACATTCATTGTCTCACCAGGAATAACAACTGGCTTAACTGCATTTGCTAACGCATTGATGTTTAAGACTGGCACATTTTGAAACTCAGAGACCTTATTCAAGTTATAATCATTAGTAACAATCACGCCATCTAACAGTTTAGCTAATTTAATTAGTTTACTATCAACCTCACTGATTTCTTCAAAGTCTCCATCATACATTTCAACAGAGATACCTTCTTCTTTTTGTAAAGCATTTAAAATATCTAGCCCGCGGCGTCCACGAACTCGTTTTAAACTATCACCAGAATCTGCGATGTATTGCAATTCATATAAAACAAAATTTGGAATCATTAACGTTCCTTCTAAGAAACCTGTTTTAGCAATATCATAAATTCGACCGTCAATGATAACACTCGTATCTAAAATTTTATATTTGTGGAAATTATCGCCTGATTTACGTTCTAATAACTGGCTTTCAAACTGATTTGGTAATTCTTGTTCCACTTTCTTGTTTCGTGGCGCAAAGATTTTCTTCCATTCATCAATTCGAGTTGTGCCCATTCTCATACCAAAATAACCTAAAAAGATCATCAATAGAATGGGTAAAACACTATTTACAAATGGAATTTCCATATTGTAAAGAGGAGTTGAAATAATTACCCCTAAAGTTAACCCAATAATTGTACCAATTGCTCCAAACAATAAATAAGTTAAACTAATCTCACTCAATTTTTCTTCTACTTGTTTCAGCACAGCAGCAATATGTTTTGCTAATAGCAGAGATAAAATAAAGAAAATAAGTGCACCTAACAGGCTATTAGTAAACGTATTGTTCAGCCAGCCATTGGTTTGTTGGCCGATTGCTTGCCAAGCAGCTGGTAAAAAAGAAATACCTAGACTTGCTCCCGCAATGATCATCAACAATGTAATGACGCGTTTTTGCATAGTTGTTCCTCCATTTCATTTTTTTATTTTTATGCTTGAAATACTTTTTTAAGCGTTTCGCTTAATGTTGCGACTCCAATAACTTCAATACCCACAGGAGCCTTCCACCCACCTAGATTATTTTTTGGCAAATAGACTTTCGTAAATCCTAATTTTTGAACCTCTTTGACACGTTGTTCAATATGACTCACACGTCGGATCTCACCAGTAAGCCCAATTTCGCCAATAAAACATTCTGTTGGTTGTGTTCCTTTTTCTTTATAACTTGATGCAATACTTACCGCAATCGCTAAATCAATTGCTGGTTCATTTAATTTTACTCCACCAGCCGCTTTTAAGTAAGCATCTTGATTTTGTAACAGCAATCCTGCTCGTTTTTCCAAAACTGCCATAATCAAAGAAACACGATTAAAATCTAGACCTGTAGTCGTGCGTTTCGCATTTCCAAACATGGTTGGTGTAACTAAAGCTTGGATTTCTACTAAAATTGGACGAGTACCTTCCATTGCAACAACAATTGCTGAGCCAGTTGCGCCATCTAAACGTTCTTCCAAAAAGATTTGAGAAGGATTAGATACTTCTTCTAGTCCATGTTCACGCATTTCAAAAATACCAATCTCATTCGTTGAACCAAAACGATTTTTCACCGCACGTAAAATTCGGAAACTGTGATGCTTTTCTCCTTCAAAATACAAAACAGTATCCACCATATGCTCCAACATTCTTGGTCCCGCAATCGAGCCTTCTTTAGTAACATGTCCAACAATAAAAATAGCAATACCATTAGTCTTCGCAATTTTCAACAATTCAGCAGTTGTTTCCCTTACCTGGCTAACACTACCAGCCGCACTTGTAATATCTGGTTGAGTCATTGTTTGAATCGAGTCGATAATAACATAGTCTGGTTTCAGCTGTTCAATTGCATGACTAATTTCATTCATATCTGTTTCAGCATATAAATAAAATTCGGTATCGATGTTTCCTAATCGTTCCGCACGAAGCTTAATTTGTTCCGCACTTTCTTCACCAGAAACATATAAAACTTTTCCCCCAATAGCTGCTAATTGCTGAGATACCTGTAAAAGCAACGTTGACTTCCCAATCCCCGGATCTCCACCAATCAATACCATTGAGCCTGGAACTACCCCACCCCCAAGTACACGGTTTAACTCTGTTAACTTTGTTTGTACACGAGGCTCTTTTTTAGGGACTACTTCGTCGATTTTGGTAGGCTTTGCTCGTTCACCAGTTAAACTGGTGCGTACTCGACGATCACTTGTATCTTGTTCAATCTCTTCGACCATCGTATTCCATTTTCCACAATTTGGGCAACGTCCCAAAAATTTAGGCGACACATAACCACAATTTTGACAAACAAATTGTGTCTTTGATTTTTTTGCCATTGTCTCGCCTCCTTTAAATAGCTAATAAATTCTGGCCAATTTAGTTTTTATTCGAAGAACCAAACCCGCCTTCTCGACTTGTTGTTGTTTCATCTTGATCTGCCTTTAAAAACGGCAAGAAAATGCCTTGACCAATTCGTTCACCTTTTTTAATCATCACATCTTTAAAACCAAAATTAGTAAACTGGAACATAATGTGTCCCTCATTATCTGGATTATTGTAGTAATCACTATCAATGACCCCAACACCATTTGTTAAAACCAAAAACCGTTTTAAAGGATTACTTGAACGATTAGCTAATTGTAAAAATTCATCTTCTCCCATATAGGATTTGATACCTGTTGGCACCAAAGTAGGTTTTAATTGTTTTTCATCAATTGCTGTTGCTTCTTCTCCCATTGATTTTATCAATGTAGTAAGTCCATTTTTTATACCTGACTTCCAAATACTTGGAATAATAATATCTGCCGCAGCTTCAAAATCATATCCTGCAGCGTGGTGTGTTGCTCTTTTTGGTAAATTGATTTCTTGACTCGCATAGTTAGAAACAACTTCAAAACCTCTTTTTTTCACGAATCTTCCCCCTAGAATAAACTATGTTTTATTTTACCATATTCACACTACCAAAGGCCTTTCTTTGCAAAATCTTCAAGAAATTCTGTTATCCTGTAGAAAAGTTTTCAAAGATAGACCTTTTTTTCTTCTTAATTGAAAAAAACTTCTTCTTTTAAACATGACTTTAGACACTAAAACAAGTAGAATAGAAAAAAATTACATACAAAATTTATTCAAATAATTATTAGAGGTGTCTCATGCGCAAAGAACTAACTCAAGCAAAACGAATTATCATCAAGGTAGGAACAAGCACATTGATTTATCCGAATGGAAAAGTAAATCTCGCTGCGATTGATCAACTTGCTTTTGTTTTAACCGATTTACGCAATCGCGGAAAAGAAATCATTTTGGTTTCCTCTGGTGCTGTCGGGGTCGGAATGACAAAAATGAATCTGAATCAAAGACCACAAACGATTCCTGAACAACAAGCAATCGCCGCGATTGGTCAAGGTGAGTTGATAAATATTTATAATCAACGGTTTGCAACTTACGGTCAGCAAACTGCACAAGTTTTAGTAACACGTGACGTAATCGATTTTCCAGAAAGCAGAAAAAACGTAACCAATACTTTAGAGCAGCTTCTCGCTCTTGGTGCAATCCCCATTGTAAATGAAAACGACACCGTTGCAGTCGATGAGTTAGATCATTCGACAAAATTTGGAGACAATGACCAACTTTCTGCAATCGTAACTCAATTAGTTACGGCGGATTTATTGATTGTCTTATCTGATATTGATGGCTTTTATTCTGACAATCCCTCAACTAACGCTCAAGCTGAACTGTACTCATTGGTCACAGAAATCAATGACGATTTAATGGCAAAAGCTGGTGGTGCGGGAAGTACATTTGGAACAGGTGGTATGCACAGCAAATTACAAGCTGCAAAACGAATTTTTGATGCAAACCGCTCTATGGTCCTTGCAAACGGGAAAAATCCAGCAATCATTTTTGATATTTTAGCCGGTAAAGAAATCGGTACTTTTTTCAAGCACAACTAAAAGACCTTTTGATGAGAGAACTCGACCCACTTTTATAAAAACAAAGGAGGATTTATGATGATCGATTTAAGACAGCTCGGAGAAAATGCTAAAAGCAGTGCTACTACTTTAGCTTTAATGAGTACAACGGATAAAAATGACTTGTTACTTAAAATGGCGGATGCGATTGAAGAAAATCAAGTGGCTATTCTCGAAGCAAACAAAGAAGACTTGACTCATGCAACACAAAATAAAATTAGCGAGACGATGCAAGACCGATTAAGACTCACATCTGAACGAATTCATTCAATGGCAGAGGAAATGAGAAAGGTTGCCCAACTGGACGATCCAATCGGAAAAGTTGATCATATGTGGAAAAATGAGGACGGCTTGCTGATTGGAAAAAAACGCGTGCCTCTTGGTGTTATTGGAATTATTTATGAATCACGACCAAATGTCACAACAGATGCTGCCAGCTTAGCTTTCAAATCTGGAAATGCAGTTATCTTACGTGGTGGAAAAGAAGCCTTTGTTTCCAATCAAAAACTGGTAGAAATCCTACAACAAGTTTTGGTGGACAATGGACATTCTCCTTACGCAATTCAATTTGTGACAGACACTTCTCACGAGGTTGCTGATCAACTGATGAAACTGACTGATTATTTAGATGTTTTAATTCCTCGTGGGGGAGCAAGTTTAATCCAACGAGTCAAAGCTCATGCAACTGTTCCAATTATCGAAACTGGTACAGGAAACAATCATATTTATATTGATAAAGACGCACAATTAGAAATGGCAAAAAAAATTATCGTCAATGCAAAAGCTTCTCGTCCTTCTGTTTGTAATGCTGCTGAAACTTTATTGATTCATGCAGAAGTCGCACCTTTTTTCTTGCCAGTAATTGAAAAAGCATTAGTCGACAGTGGCGTTGTATTACGCGCAGATCAACGCTCCCTAGAATATTTAGAAACGGCATCTTTAGCAACAGACGAAGATTGGGATACAGAATATCTTGATTATGTTTTAGCAGTAAAAATCGTCGACTCAATCGACGAAGCCATCACCCATATCAACCGCCACAACACAAAACATTCGGAAGCAATCGTTACAGACAGCTATGCTGCTAGTCAAATGTTTTTAAATCAAGTAGATGCCGCAGCAGTCTATGTTAATGCGTCTACCCGATTTACTGATGGTGCTGTTTTTGGATTTGGTGCTGAGATTGGTATCTCCACGCAAAAATTACACGCAAGAGGACCAATGGGACTTAATGAACTAACTACAACAAAATATATCATTTATGGCGAAGGCCAAGTCCGTGAGTAACAGCTAATTTGTTTCACAAGAAACATTTGTTATCATATGTTGTTTCCTCTCACTATAAGTTATGCAAAAAAGTTAAATTATTTTTTAATGATTCAACTAATAGAAAGGTATTCTCATGTTTGAAATTTTAACCGTCTTTTTAGTCTATTTATTTTCCCTAAACATTGCCGCTTTTTTTGGTGTAGCTTTACTAACACTTTTCTTTCAGATAAAAAAAAGAAGTCAAGGCATGCAGCGAGAAAAATGGACAAAGTATTTTGAAAAAATCGGCCCAAAAGGATTACTAATCCGGCTTTATGTAAGCTATATGTTAGCCTTGAGTTTATTAGCAGCGATTAATTACGTATCATTTTTTAATTATTCGCTACCATATACATTCACACTTTTAATTGCAGGTTTTTTCCATTTAACTTACAAATATCAATTGAATAAAGATCATTTGAAACACACATTTCATTAAATAGGGGCTAGAACAAAATTAGCCCAAATAAAAAAAGCCTAAAATTCGTTTTTGAAAACGTTGATTTAGGCTTTTTTATTGAAAACTAGATTACGAACGACTGGATTTTTAGTTTTGTTCCACTCCCTAATTTGATTAACTCCAATGATTTTCTGAATCTGTCTCAGAACTTCCTTCATTAATTGAAAAACCATCAAATGTCTCTCCGTCGTAATATCGAAGCAACTCATGAACAGATAAGTTCATCGTCTTTTCTTTTTCTTCTTCCAATTCTTCCAGCATCTCTGTACGATACGCTTGATAAATCGTTGCTAATTTTTGTTGCATGACTTTTCTAGACTCACCTTGTGCATTGATTGTCGGTAATTCTTTAAGATAGCCTCGATACACTGGTCGTCCATCAATCAATTCAATGGGTAATTCAACTAATGTTAGCCCCACTTCACGAAAATCTTCTTCAAACATTTTTTCTTCACTCCTCGCTATTTCCCCACTAAACCTGATACATTAATAGATGACACTAATTTAGGAGGATAACTATGACTCCTATCTTATTTCTTTTATTGCTACCTGTTAGTTACTGGTTCAATAAGAGAAAAAATATTTACATTAGATTTAATTTCCATCTTATATTTTTATTAACCTTTTAGAGTTGGCATTTGTTCTGCCTTTAATGAATTAGCGCATGTGGTTGCTATTATCTTCTCTCACTTCTCTTTTAAATACTATCCTTGCTAGCTTTTATCCTTTGATTTTAGCGGATATTATTCTTTTTTACTAGTGGCTCAAACGAGTTGGCTATAGTATTTGAGTAAGAATACTCAATTTGCGTAGCTGGATTTATCTAGGTATTGCTTCGGTATTTACTTTGATTCAAGGTACAGATCAGCGCAGCAAGAAAATAAAAAAAATCCTAGAAACTTTATAACGAAGCATCTAGAATCTTTTTCATTTTCATTTTTATTTCTGATTTCCTTCTTCTGTTACAAAATATTGTCGATGATAAACAATAAATCCTAAACTTAACAAAACAATAATTGCTGCAAAATAAAACGAATATTTTTCATCAAAGATTTCTCCTATTTTCCCCGCAATGAATGGTGCCAAAGCTCCCCCAAAAAAGCGGACAAAACTATAACTAGAAGAAGCCACATTTCTCTCCAAACCTGGAATTTCCATCGCAATAGTTGTTAACAATGTATTGATGATTCCTTGGAAAAATCCTGCTAACACAATACTGATTGGTACAAGTATCGGAATTGATGTTCCCAAACCAAGTAAGATCAAACAAAATGTAAAGAAAACAAAAGCAGTCATGATTGTACGGTACGTTGTATACTTTCTTTCTAAAAATGGTGCTACAAAAATGGAAGAAATTGCCAACAACACACCCCAACCAAAAAAGATAAATCCCACTTGCATCTCAGTATAACTAGTTAACAGAAAGGGCGCATATGCCAGCAAAGTAAAAAAGCCAAAATTGTATAGTAATGCAATTAAACCAACTGAACGTAATTTATGATTAGCTAAAGCTTTCACTCCTTCTAAAAATTGAACCTTACGTTTCGGTTTTTCAATTTCAGGCAATAAAATAGCCAATGCAACAAAAGCACACAACATTAAAAAGGCGACACCAAAGAATGGGTATCTCCATGATCCACTTCCTAGTACGCCACCTAACAACGGACCAATTGCCATTCCACAGCCAATTGCAGCTTCATACATCATGATTGCTTTCTCTGTGTTTCCTACCAAAATACTAACAATTGTTGCTAACGCTGTTGAAACAAACAGTGCATTACCGATCCCCCAACCAGCACGCAAGCCAATCAATAAACCAATATTATTTGATAATCCACCTAGTCCGGCAAATAACACAATAATCAACAAGCCCATCATCAATGTTTTTTTCAAACCAATTCTGCTAGATAGAAATCCCGTAAATAACATGACTACACCTGTTACTAACATATAACTCGTAAATAAAAGCGTGGTTTCTGCAGGCGTCGCATTTAATTGTAAAGCAATTGTTTTTAAAATGGGATCAACTAATCCTACTCCCATAAAAGCAATCATACAGGTTGCAGCCACAACCAATGCTGAATTTTTCTCGGAAGTTTGTTCTTCCAGTTCAATTTTATTCTCCAAATTTATCATTCCCCTCTACCTAGCATCATACATGACTCAAATTACATGTCAATATGCACATGTAATTTGAGTATATTTTTTATGATATAATAAAAAAAAACGGAGAAAGGAGTATTACTCAGTGAATACTTTATCTTATATTCTATTGTGTGTTCTTTTAACAAAGCCACGATCTGGCTATGAGTTAAAACAATTGATTAATATTTTCTGGGAGGCACACCATAGTCAAATTTACACAACTTTAGCGAAACTCGAGCAACAAGGTTACTTGTCTATCTTAGATAACGAGCAGCATTCACAGAAAAAAATTTATGAGCTAACGAATGAAGGACGTTTACTCGTTGAAGAATGGATTAAGGAAGAGACACCCTCACCAACACAAAAAGACGAATTTTTAGCAAAAATCTATGCCTTTTCTACATTAGATAAAAACACAGCAAATGGTTTGCTATTTACACGTGAACAACAATTGAATAAAATACTTCAAAAAAACCAAGCCAAATTAGATGGCCTTACCTCAACGAAAAAAGAAGACTTTGGACGCTATGTCGTCATCAAACGAAAAGTTCTTCTTTGCCAACAAGAAATTTTATGGTGCCAACAGGTAAGAGATCAAATGCAAGCTTTCTTTGAATAAAAATAGAGTGTGTCACCTGTTGAGATGACACACTCTATTTTTATTTTGTTTGGATGATGTTCAATACTTTTCGAGAAAAAGGTCCTACGAAAAGGAGTTGTAAAGGTAAAGCTACAATGACATTCATTTTCCAAGCGTTCAGATACGCCGGTAATAAATTATCCGAGATTCCTTGTTCCATTATTACACCAAAAAGTGACATACAAGTAACCATGCCAGTGACCATTAAACAAGAAATTGTTAAGATAATAGGTACTTTTTTTTTCTGGATTCAGTGGCAGTTTAAATGCAATTTTTTTTGCTAAAACACCGATGACAAAAACATCTAATATGAAGGCAACAATAAATCCTGGAAGTAGCCCTATCATAAATTTTGTGAAGTAAAGCTCCTGATGTAACCATAAATTATAGATGCTCATTCCAAAAACCATTGAAAAGCACATCATCGTAGTAAAAATAATTCCTTCTTTTTTATTTGTAGGCACTCAAATCATTCCTTTCATTTTGTCACGAGGATTATCGTAGCACAGACAAAAAATTCTCGTAAGCATTTATTTTATTTATCATAAAATAAATAAATCTTGACTTGAGTACTTAAAAAATGGGAATTTATTTGAAAGTAGTTAGTTTGTCAGCAGCTAAGCGAACAGACTCATACCCTTCTTCTACTGCTTTTCCGATGGATAAAATGATTACTGGTACGTATCTTTCTTTCTCCAAATCAAAAGCTTCTGCTAGTTGGTCTGCTTCAAATCCACCAATTGGATTCGTTTCGTACCCGTGTTCACGTGCGACCAACATGAATTGCATTGCAGCAAGACTAGAATCAACTTTGACTATATCGTTCATTTCTGATTTAGAAAATGATTTGTAGTAAGGAATGATTGCTGCCAATTGATGATCACGAACTTCTTTTGGCATCTTGCCAGCTTCATATGCTTGATTGTAGATTTCTTCACCATATTCATAACATTCTAGATCACCAAAAATCATCACCATAGCTGAAGATGTATCATTTTGTTTTGTATTGAAACGAATCAGTGGACGCAATTTTTCTTTTGCTTCGTCACTTTCTGCAACAACAAAACGCCATGGTTGCATGTTCACTGAAGAAGGAGCTGTGGTTGCTTTCTGAATCATGGTTAACATTTCTTCATGGGGGATTTTATAAGTTTCATCGTACACTCGGACGGATTTTCTGCCATACATAATTGTTGAAAAATCTTTTGCTTTTTCCATTTTATTCCACTTCTTTCGTTTTGATTGCTGATAATTGCGTATTTAATTTATTAAGCAACACTAATAGCTGTGACATTTCTTCTGGTTCAAATGCCGGCGATAAAATGCTAGCCATATCCGTGTGCTCTCTTTCGCAGTTTGAAAGTTTCTCTTCTGCTTTAGCGGTGAGGGTAACAACTACCTCACGATTATTTAAAGGATTTCGTTGTCGTGTAACGTAACCCTTTGTTTCTAATAATTTCAGGTGCCTAGTTACCGCTCCTTGATCGATTTGTAAGAATGATTGTAGCGTATTTTGTGAACAAGGATTCTTTTCTCTTAAAAGCGTTAATAATTCATAACGCGTCAAACTCAATCCAATATTCTCTTCAAAAATTTGAATAATCTTTTGATCTGCTACTTTAATTTGATATAAAACATGACTAATTTCTTCTAAAGACATCTGCTCCTCCTCACACTAACCATTGACTTGTCAATCGTTGACTCGTCAATAATAAAGTGATTTGTTGAGAAACGCAAGAATTTTTGCTTGTTAAATAATTTTTTTATTAGCGATTCAAGATGTAACCACTAATATTTTTTAATAATGTATATGAACAAGTTAATAACTTAGTGATATTTTTGACAAGAGGGTATTAGCTTACTGCACAAAAAAACTAGCCAACAACGTAAGAAAGTTAGTTAGCTAGTTCGTTAATTAAATTAATTCAGCAATCAATAATTTGGCAACTGCTCGCACAGAAAACGGATTTTGTCCTGTTATCATTCGATCATCTTTGATTGCATATTCACGATAAAATCTTTTCTTCTTGAAATGGCCGCCACGTTTTTCGACCGCCACTTGGTTCAAAAATGGGACAACAGATTTTTTCCCTGCGATGATTTCTTCAGTCGTAGTAAATCCAGTAATATTTTTACCTTCAATCAAATAGTTACCACTCTTATCTTTAATATTCAATAGTCCTGCTACCCCATGACACACAGAAACCAGATACCCATTGTTATCATAAATAGTAGACGCAAGATTTTGAATTGACAAATCATCCGGAAAATCCCACATCACACCATGTCCTCCAGTATAATAAATCGCAGCATAGTCAGCCGGATTCACTTGGTCTGGACGCAAAGTGTCCGTCAATCCGCTATGAATAAAATCAGGATCTTCATAAATTTCAAGAATTGATTCATCTATGTATTTCATACTGCGTGGATCAAGCGGGACAAATCCACCTTTTGGGCTAACAAAATCGACTTCAATCCCAGCATTTTTCATTTCAGCCACAAATTCAACCGCTTCACCCAACCACAATCCAGTTGGCTCCGTTGTCCCCTGATAATGAGTAACATTTGTTTCAACAATCAAGACTTTTTTCACGTTAATCAACCTCTGCGATAATTTGACTCACGTCAACTAATAATTTTTGTAGTTTATTGATTTCAGCGGTTTCGTGTGTTAGATAATAGAAGTTTTTCGTTCCTTCACTACGATAATCAATAATTTTTGCCTCTTTTAAAATTTTTAAATGATGCGATACTGCTGGACGGGATAAATTCGTTATTTCAGTTAACTCATTCACTCTTACACCTTGGCAAGCACGATCTTCTAGCAATCTAATGATAATTGCCTGGCGTTTTTCATCACCCAAAGCGATTAAAAAATCACTCACTTCTGAGAATTCTTGTTTTAAATTCGTAAAATCAGGCATCTTGCATTCTCCGTTCATATTTTTAAACCATTAAACCATCAAAGTAGTCTTCTTGTCAAATTAGTTATCCTTTTTCCAGTGATGACGCATCTTTTTCACCCTCCCCTGAAATTATCGACCAGAAATCAGAAAATTTCTCTATATACTTAAGGTATCAAGTAAATAATTACAGGAGGAAACAAGATGAAATGGTATAAACTTTCAACTGAACAAGTGAAGCAAAAAACGCGTGCTGAAACAGCTGGACTGACACAACAGGAACGTCAAGCTCGTTTAGAAACTGATGGATTAAATAAAATTGAAAAGCAAGAACAATTGAAGCCATGGCAAAAGTTTGCGAAACATTTTACGGATTTATTGATGATTGTCTTGATGATTGCCGCATTACTCAAGTTTTTCACCGGAGATATCATTGGCGGGAGTATTATTTTGTTAGTAGTCGTTATCAATGGGTTGATTAGTTACTGGCAAGAAAGAAAAGCTGAAGACTCTTTAGATGGGCTCAGAAATATGATGGGACAAGAATCAGTCGTCCTTAGCGCTGGTATTCAAGAAACGATTGATGCGGAACAACTCGTCCGAGGAGATATTGTTATCCTAAAGTCAGGAGATGTTGTCCCGGCAGATCTACGTTTGATTGACACACACGATTTAACCATTGAAGAAGCTATTTTGACCGGGGAATCTTTAGCCGTTGAAAAGCAAAGTGCCACGATTGAAGAAACATCGCCAACAGGAGATCAAGTGAATATGGCATTTTCTGGCACATTAGTTCAAACAGGCTCTGCCCAAGGTATCGTTGTCGAAATTGGAAATCAAACTGAGATTGGGAAAATCAACAAGGCACTTCAGTCTGTACAAGTGCAGACAACCCCTCTTATTAAAAAAATGCACCAATTAAATAAATACATTTTTCAAGGCATTTTAGCCCTGATCGTATTCTTACTTTTCTTCTCTAGTTTAAGATACGGACTGGAATTGAATCTGATGTTCTCTGCTTCAGTTGCACTGATTGTTTCAATGATTCCAGAAGGATTACCCGCTGTCTTAACAATGATCCTTTCAATGGGCGTCAAAGAAATGGCAAAAGAAAATGCCATCATCAAAGGCATGCCAACAATTGAAACACTAGGTTCGATGACCGTCATTTGCTCCGATAAAACAGGAACATTGACCAAAAACGAAATGACCGTGATGGACGTCTTAACTGATGAACCACAAATGATGAAAGAGATCATGAACAACTGTCAAGAATTAAAGACTAAAGACGATCAACCAATCGAGCAATTAAAAGGGAACCCAACAGAATTAGCCTTACTAAACTACGTCAAAAATGATGAGTTAACTTTAAAACCAGTTCTAGGCAAGATTCCTTTTAGCTCAAGTTACAAATATATGGCCACTGCACATTCTATCGACAAGCAATTTCTTGTTTTTATCAAAGGCGCACCAGAAGTTTTGATGAAAAAATCACAATTAACTGAACAAGAAAAATTAAATTGGGAAAAACAATCTACACAATTAGCAGAAAAAGGCCAACGAGTTCTTGGTTTCGCCTACAAGACCTTCACAGAGCCTACAGAATTAACCCATGAGCTTTTAACCAATCTGAACTTCGTTGGTTTATCTGGTATCATTGATCCTCCAAAAGAGAGTGCGATCCAAGCCGTCAAAGAAGCTCAGCAAGCTGGAATTTCAGTCAAAATGATCACAGGAGATCACAAAGAAACAGCTAAAGCCATTGGCATTCAAATTGGATTGAAGCACACAGAAAATGTGTTAGAAGGTGTCGACATCGATTTGTTATCAGATGAAGAACTTGCTAAACAAGTCCAAAAAGTTGATGTTTTTGCTCGAACAACGCCTGAACATAAGTTACGAATCGTCACAACTTTACAAAAAAATGACGAAATTGTTGGGATGACTGGTGATGGTGTCAATGATGCGCCAGCACTAAAGAAAGCAGATGTTGGAATCGCTATGGGAATCAAAGGTAGTGAGGTCAGCAAACAAGCCGCGGACATGGTTTTAGCTGATGATGACTTCCATACGATTGCTAAAGCAGTCAAAGAAGGACGCAGACTCTTTGATAATTTGCAAAAAACAATCAATTTCTTCTTACCCACCGCATTAGCACAAGGGCTAATCGTGATTGTTGCTTTATTGTTGAACCGTCCACTTCCCCTAACTACTGTTCAAATTTTGTGGGTCAATATGGCTACGACCATTACACTTTCCTACGCTTTAGGATTTGAAAAAGCAAGTCCAAACGTGATGAAGCGCCCTCCTAGAGAAACAAATGCTGGCATCTTGTCACTGTATAATGTCTTTCGGATATTCTACGTATCCTTGTTAATCATGGTGCCTGCCTACCTCTTATCCATTCAGTTCGATGGCGCTGCATTACAACAAACTGTCTTGTTACAAAGCATCGTTTTAGGTCAAGCAGTCTACATGATTAATTGTCGCGAATTACTTGATCCTTCACTCAACCAAGGCATCTGGAAAAACAAAGCCCTGTTTATTTCACTAGGCATCTTGTTCATCCTTCAAGCAATCGTGATTTTCTTACCAGCTGCTCAACAATTGATTGGCACAACTAGCTTATCCCTTAACCAACAATTATTGATTTTTGGCAACGCATTGGCTCTGTTTTTCATCGTTGAGCTTGAGAAAAAAATCAGTAAAAATTTTTTAAGCAAAAAAAAAGCACCTAACCATGAGTCTGTCTCCTAAGAGAAGACCTGGCTAGATGTAAGAATGATTCGTGAGTTCAGTCAACCGACTGAGCTCATTTTTTGTAGGTATCAATGAAAGATAAAAAACCGGTAACGGAGAACTATCAATTGGGATATTTGAAACAATCAAATCACCGGCTTGATACGTGAGCTCATTTAATTGAGTCAATTCAATTGGTTCAATGCGAATCCGTTTGCCTAAATAATCAGACAACTCTTGTTGTAAAAATAATTTCCAAGCAGGTTCACTTTGAAAAATAAGATAAATAGTTATGGTGTGTGTTTTGATTGAGAAAATTGCTTGCTGGCACAACAAAAGAAAAATATTCACAAAATATGCTTGCTCTTTAATCGATGCGACTTTCAATAATTCTTGAAATAGTTCTTCCCCTATCATTTGGACGATGGGATATGCTTCATTTTGTTGAATCAACAGTTCTTGATACTCTAATTGAAACTGCTCTGAAAGACTGGGTGACTCAGCATATTTCAATAATAGGATCAATAAATTACACTTCAAGTGTGTCTCGTGTAATTTGGGAAGATTGAGTTTTTCAGCCAATTTTTGAACCGTTTCTTGTGCTTTCTCAAGTAAGTTAGGATAGTCAGTATTTAAAACAGTCTTCACTTCTTCACCAAATTCATTGTTATAATTCCAGCTTTCAAAAAAACAGAAGAAAGCAAAAAACAGTTCTGATTCTTCAAGATAAATGCCTTCTTTTTTATACAACTTTTTTAATGATGGGACATATAAACATAACAGTGGATCCTTCTGATTAAATGAAAATTGGTTGATCTGGCAACCCGCCTTGATTCTGATCGTATTGATAAAGAACCAGCAAATGCCAAATATCTGTTCTGTTTCAACTTTCAGTTTAGTTGAGATATCTTTCGCTAAAAAGTATTGATAATGATCTTCGTGAATAAAATAGTCTTCAAAAAAATAATTATTATGGGTAAATGGCAAAAGTAATCTATGATAAAAAATCCGAATTGAGCTTTCTTCTCCAACTAGCTGTGCTGTTCCGCCTTTTAAACGAATGCGAATATGATAATTTTTTAGTTTCTGATTGACCTTTGTGGTGTGGCGTTTGAGTGTTTCCATTGAGATTCCTGTGTTATACAAAAAATCGGATAAATTTAATTCCTTTGTAAAGAGTAGCTCCTTGACTAATTGAAGAGTAATCGAGTGTGGCAAGAAGACTTCCCAAATATCATTTGTTGCAACTGTAATTTCACTAATCAATTTGATGCCATTATTGTCTGTAGCTATTTCCCAACCAGAAGGTAAATAACTACGAACGGAATTCAAATCTGAAAAAACGGTTCGTTCCGTCGTTTCGATTTTTTCGGCTAACTCTTTGACTGTAACTTGTGAATTATTAAGAAGTTGTTCCAACAATAACACCTGTCGATATAAATCTTTTTCTGTTATAAATTGTTTCACTAATGAGTACATACGGAGCCCCCTTTCCAAAAAATAATCAGCTCGTAAAAATTGGTGTGACAAATTTTTTATGTGTAAACCAACTGAAAAAATAGTTATTTCATCTTTTTGATCTATATCCATACTTTAATTAAATGATTGAATTTTGATTCGATATTCCCTGATTTGTAGCAGTTTCATGGTTTCCGACATCGTTTTCATTACTTTACTAAGTATAATTTTAAATAAATAAAATGGAAAGACTTAACTTGGTAAGGGATAAACTAAATTTGAATTTTGGTAGTTAATTAGTACTTACTTTCCAGAATAACTTTCATTACAAGCAACATTCATAAAAAATAATCCTTCCAAAAACTTGGAAAGTGCCATGAAAAAATAGAATGGAATGGTACTCGATTGCCTTAAAAGTCTCTGTCCCATACTATATTCGTAAGTGAATGAATTCGCAACGACTCTAGCAGTTAAAGACGGGTTCTATTAAAATCCATGAGATGATATACTATTTATATTTAATACGTACGATAATTAAGCATGAAACGTTTTTAATGATAATAATGAATTTAGGGGTGATCATTTGGCTATATATATCTTAGAAGACAATATTGTTCAGGGTATCTATTTAAAGCAAATTCTTGAAAAAAAGATACTTGATCCTCATGAACAAATTCATCTTCATTCAGACATCGAAAGCATATATGAAAAAGTATATTTAAACAGTGAAATGAACCTGTATTTCATTGACATTGATCTACACAAAGAAATCGAAGGCGGTTTTAATGGTGCGAAAAAAATTAGAGAAATTGATAAAGATGGGCTAATCGTTTTTGTTTCAAGTCACTATGAACTTGCCTTGAAATCATACAAATATCTCGTAAATGCTTATACATTCATCAATAAAAATGATGATTTAGAGACATTTACAACTGAGATTGCTAACTGTGTTTCAGCATATAATAACTCAAAAGCATTAACTAATACCTCTGATTTCATCTCAATAGAAACCAAATCAAATATATTTAGACTCGATCCTTCTCTTATATGCTATTTTGAAAGTATCGGAATGCACAAAATTGCTATCTACGGTATATCTTTCTATAAGGAGTTTTATGGTTCGTTAAGTGAGATATTACCGTTACATCAAAGTTTTAAAAGAGTACATCATTCTTATATTGTTAACATAAATAATATTACTGATATCGATCGTAAAAATAAACTTATTAAAACCAAAAGTAGGAACCAAATTCCTATTTCTAGAAAATATTATAAAGAGATCACACAGTTAATACTGTGATGTTAGGAGTGTTTAATGGTCAAATAGGACGATCATCTTAAAATGGGGAAAATTTGGGTTATTATATTTTTTATATGGAGGGATTAAGTTTTAATGGTAAACTACATCGCACAAAAAATTTTCCTTATTTCAGTAGATGATAACGACGAAAGATCAATTTACACTCGATATTATATTGAATGCTATTTAGTAGGGTTACAGAAGCTTTGCGAAATAATCATATTGGCTGCTTTATTTAAGACTTTCAAAGAAACCATTATTGTAGGCTTTTTAATGACAGTAACGCGCAAATATTCAAAAGGTTGGCATTCAAAATCTAAACTGGGTTGCTCCGTTTTAAATGCACTTTTTTATGTAGTTATTCCCTATTTTATTGGAAAAATGAATTTCCAAATTTCTTATTTTGCTTTAGCAATAATAGGGATTGTAGTCTTAGTGCTAACTGCTATTTATGCCCCACAGTTTAACGCTGCAGAAATGAAAACGACAAAAGAAAAAAATTTGAATACAAAAGTTAAAGCGATCAGTGTAAATTTAGGCATTTTCATCATTTCCATCTTTTGTCCTAATGAAATTCAAAATCTTCTTGTTTACACATTAGTATTACAATCGTTAATGATTTATCCTCCATTAAAAAAATTTATTACAGGAGATGCTTACAAATGAAAAGTTTAAAATCTTACTTCAAAGAAAAAATTGAAAAGAAAGTGGATGCAGCTGTGTTAGCTGAAAAGGGAGCGATTGATGTTACTGCTATTACATCACCTAAATTTATGGGGCAATGGTTTTATGAAGTAGAAAAACCTAAAATAAAAAAATGATTATTTTCTACTTAATTGGGGCATTTTTATCCAGTTACTTTGTTACCTCTTTATACTTTTTTCTGTTAGGAAGTTCTCAAACTAAATTTAAACATAAGGCAATTTCAGCTATACTGATCTTTATTTTTCTTTTTGTAATTGGCTCCTCCTCTTTCCCTCAATTTCAGTATATTTTTGTTATTGCAATTTTAGTTCTGATTGGTTTTTATTTAAAAAAACAGGAAAAGAAAACTTTAGTCATATTTTTAAGTATATTTACTGTATTGATTTCGGCCTTTTTGAATTTTACCGAACAATCTATCAACACAATCATCTTTAGGAATTATTCAAAAGAAGAACTAATAGTCTCTGTTTTAAACATCATTTTTCTTACTTTTAATATATTTATAATCAGGGTAGCAAAGCCAGACAAAGTCGCTTCAATGCGAGATTATTTACGACCCAATAAGTATCTTATCCCAATGATACTTATAAATATATTCTTGCTCGTATTGTTTTCTGAATTGACAACAAGTTATGCTCCAATAGAATTTATCCAAGATTTATTTTTGAATGACAAGGGACTAATGTACTTGTTCTTTTCACTTGGATTATTTACACTTTTGGTACTTATCCAATTTGGAAAACATCACACAGAGAACGAACAGAATATCTTACTTTTGAGAAATCTAAGTGACTACAATAACGAGATTGAGCGTTTAAATGATGATTTAGCAATGTTTCGGCATGATTATTTAAATATACTCCACACACTTAGAATAGCTATTGCTAATGAGGATCTGGCGCAAATTAAGGATACTTATGAGCATGTGCTGGCACCTACAGAAAAGTTCCTTTTAAATATAAGTAAACAAAATACAGCTCTTTCAAAAATTAAAAATATTGAAATAAAAAGCTTAGTTAGTTATAAATATGAGTATGCAAAAAGAAGGAACCTATCCGTTTTTCTCTCAATCAATCAGCCAATATTTTTTGATCAAACAGTTGACTTAGTCATGTTAGTACGTATTTTATCTATTCTATTAGATAATGCGATTGAAAATACGATCCCTACTGAAGATAAATCACTTTGGATATCTATCAACAAAGATATCAATAGCACTAATTTTATTATTGAAAACTCTTTTGAAGGAACCTTCCCTGAAATGAACAAAAAAAAAGAACGATATACCACAAAAAGCGATAAAAACAATCATGGACTAGGACTACTTTATGTAAATCAAATAACTAAAGAAAACGATAACTACGATTTAGAAACAACCATTGAAAACCAAATTTTCTCTCAAAAATTAACCATAAAAATATAAAAAAAGAGATTGTGAATGCACCGCCCCAAAAAGTTAGACTAAAACCTAACTTTTTTGAAGGATGCAGAATATTCACAGCCTCTTTTTTATATTCTATTTACTAAACCATTCATAGCATACATTACCATTGAGATAACCAATATGATTAAAAATCCTTTTCTATCTTTCGAAAGAATGTAATAAATAATACTATTTAAAAGTAAAACGATTGCTGGGGTAGTCAATAAAACTAGTGAGTTAGTAACGTCAATAAACATTGAAACAAATAAAAATATCACTCCAACAATACTCATCGAAAGCGTCACTGAAGGAAAGATTTTAGTTAGATTCTCTTTTGAAGTGTTAAAAAGTTTAAGTCCCATAAAATAAATTCCAGTTTGAAAAAAAAGTAAAACAAAACCAAACAAAAAGATTGCAATTCCACAAATTATTAGCAATTTACTAGCAGGTATTCCCGTTTCGTGAACAGCTATATCAAATACAGGTTTGAATATCGGTTTCGTAATTAGCTCTATTAACATCAACATCAATACAATTGAGTAGAAAACTGACATAATCACTTTAAAAAATATATTGTCTTTCATTGATTTACTATTCCTTCTTTCGTTAGCTCAATTTTTTTGTAAGAATTTATATTATCAAAGTTATGAGATACTATAATTACTGGACATTTTTTAGTTTTTAGTTGCTCAAGTATAACTTTCTTAGATTGTGGATCAATTCCAGATAATGTTTCATCAAGTACGATCAATCCCCACTCTTTGGCTGCATATAGTAGTGATAAACCAACCTTTAATTTCATTCCTAAAGAAGCTAAAGCATACTCAGTATCAAGCTGTTCTTTACTATATAAAGTTTCTGAAAGCAATTCAAGAATTTCATCTGTGCATCGCTCCCCATATAACCAGTAAAGCAATTTAATGTTATCTCTGATTGACATATCAGACATTCCTATTCCTACCGCTTCTAAATATAAGGAAGATAATCCTGACTCGTTTTTTATTTCTCCTGAATCTGGGGATTCTATCCCTGTTAATAAATTCATTAACGTAGTTTTTCCTACTCCGTTTTTTCCGTATAGCACGTAAATTTCATCCTTTAAAGTATAATTCAGCTCATTGAGAATTTGATTATTTGTATATTTTTTTTTCAAGCTTTTTATTTCTATCATTAGAATACCCCTTCTACTATTGCAGCAATTAAAATAACTAATAATGAAGCTAAATATACTTTTCGAAGCTTCATAAAAGTTGGTACTAAAGTTTTCCAGCCTTTAAAAAATAATTGATAAAACATGGTTATAGACAAAAATTGAAAACAAAGAATATTTGGTATCTCCAAAAATCCATGAGGAAATAAATTTTTTAATGTTTGAATCACCCCAAAATTGATTGCAGATTGCGCAATAGGTACAGAAAGAAGGATATCGTCTTTAATAATTAATGCCGGAGCAACTGGAAAAAATAAATACTGTAAGTAATTTAGTAGATTGTTGACAAAGATGGCCTCAACGTATTCTATCCCTTTTACAGGAGGGGTTGAGACTAACTCTTCAGTTTGTAAAATTCCACTATATTGGTAAAACAAGAATAGAATTAGAAAAATAAAAATTGAAACCACAAAAAATAGTATTACCCGTTTCTTTATATTAATGTTTACATCTAAAGTATCTATAAGAATTCCTCCCCATCCTAAAAAATAAAGAAAGTGAAGATAATCGTAATCGGCAAAAATTCACGCAAAACTGAATTTATATGAGATCTTGTCATCAATTCTCTTTCCAAAAAGAACAAATAATACATGGACATTAACGGTATGTAGATAGTCTCAACGATACTCGGAATAATAAACTCAATAAAATTTCGAGAGTAAAAATAATTTGCAATCAAAATAATAAAAATAGTGAACATTGACAGTTTAAAATATAGAGTTGAAACAAATCTTTTAAAAAATGAAATTTTTGCAGATTTTAGAGCTTTAATTTTTGCTAATGGTACTTCGAAATCTTCTAGCTGATTATCAATTACAATTTCGTATTGGACAAGTAACATTAAAATAAAAGTAATTGCAGGGGAAAACGAAGCACCTAATTTATGAGCGATTAATGGCGCAATCACCCCTGGCACCAGCATGAATATCTTTTGCTTCTTATCACTGAATATTACGTTGTATAACATCGTTTTTAAGACAGAACGACTAGTACTATTTTTAGATTTAGTTACTTTTTGAAAATAAAAATCGTTAGGATTCCTAAAAAACAAATAACCAATTATTGACAATAAAAGATAAAGCACATATTTAATAATAAGATTCATCTGCAAAATAGTTGTAGCTAAAAAAAAGACTAATTGAAGTGTTGTGACTGCCTTTCCTCTTCTTGACATAACTATTTCTGCAATCAACACTTGAATTGATAAAATGAATAGAAAAAATAGATCAATCGAATGAATAAAATTACCTTGAATAAAACTAGCACATACAGAAGAAGCAAAAAACAGAACGCCTACTAAAATAAAAGGATTATAATAAAGGATTAACCATAAAAGAAATCTCTTTTTTCCATGATTATTCGCTAATACTACCCTGAATTTTTTCATGTTGAAGACATCACTAGTCAAAGGCAAATTATAATTTAGTAGCAAGACGAAAACACTGAATGAAAATATGACATTAGAAAAAACGGAATCAAAAAATCCCAATAGTAGTGCTGAAATAAGGTAAACACTCGAAGCGACAAAAAATAATGATTTTGTTGACCATGGCCAATTTATTCGTTTCCGATATTGCGCTAAAAGAAGTTTTTTTGGGAAAATTAAAGGCGACTTGATAGTCGCCTTTAATACGTTTTTACCAAGCTGCTGCATATTTAGCTCCATATTTTTTAATCAATGATTTCGCTGTAGCAACAATCCCAGCTGTAATCAAGCCGCCTCCAACAACAGCAGTGACAAGAGCAATGATTGTAGCGACTGCGCTACCAGTATTAATTATGTCAATAACTTTTTTTGCTGCATAAGAAGAGATCCCAAGGTTAGCAGTTAGCATTGGTGCACCCACAAATAATCCTACGATACCTACAATTGGTAAAACTAATAATAAATTCTTTTTCATAATACTTCCTCCATGTTTTATTGTTTAAAAACTGTTACTACCACCACTGAATAAATCACCTAGCTATCCATAAATAGGTGAGAAAGCAGGTTCATCATCTCCTTGAAGCTATTTTCTTATATTGATCAATTAATAAGATATTTTTAGTTTATTCGTTGAAAAGTTCCATGTTTTAGAAATTACCTAAATAACAGTTTAAAGTGCCTAATTGGTAAAGTATCCTAATTTCTAGCAATCTACAGCCGTACTAAAAAACACGATAGCCTATTAGCACGTACTAGGTGCTTTTAGACTCAATCTCATCCTTTCTCATTGGATGATCTCATGCTTAATTGTGTACTTATCCATAAACTATTATTTGTTTTCTTTAAAAAAAGACTTTTTTATGAAAAACAGATCACGCTTGGCTCAACAAGACTTTACAAAATTCTAAAGATGGAAAATTTCTCAAGTTAGTTCAAAAATGTACAAAAACCGTGTAGTGAGAATTGCACAGTTCAGTCTACGAAGATGAAAGTTTTTGGAAAGAGGCTCACTGTTCTACAATTTTCGTGAAATAACGTATCTCATTTGTTAGATCCTCAATTTTTGTTGGACGAGCAGAACTAGTTTTTCACTGATTAGACGAAAAAGGTGATAATTAGAAGCAAGTTGCCTCTAACCTATAGATTCGAAGTCGTAATAAATAAAAAAAAGACACCTTCCAAAAATTGGAAAGTGTCTGAAATGTTGATATATAAGATATATTAACGTTTTGAGATGTGACTCGTACTTATTACAAGTACTTCTATCAATAGAAATACAATTATATCAACATTACAAACATCTAAAAAACAGTTTGATATGGATAAAATAGGATTAATATTGATATTACTTGAACCAATTTGAACCAAAGATGAATGGTAGTTGAATACAATTTTCTTACTAGTTTATCAATCTTTTTTAGAGTTATTCCTCCCCTCTTATTTATTTGAGACCGTATTGATGGCTGGATAGCTGTCTAATAGGGGTTTCAAGGCCAGAATTAGCTAAGCTACTAGATTCTCGAATAATTGTATAAGCCGGTCACACCTACTTAAATGTGATTGAGAAGGTCAAATATAGGGTCAAAAAATACTCGTTAGTATGTCAGATAGATAAATCCAATTTTACGCCAAAAGCAGATTCTTTTCTCTTAAAATAGTAAGAGCCATCGAAGATTTATGTTTCACTTCGCACGGCTTTTACTTTAATTTTCCAATTTATCAAAAGGACATTTTACGTCTTTTTATCTTTTACCGAGATAGATGACAGTTGCTACTTAATCTAGCAAATTCGCTACACGACTTTTTATATCATCTCTAATTTCTCTGAATTTATTAATGATTTCTTCTTCTGTTCCAGTTGCTTTGGCTGGATCTTCCAAATCCCAATGAGCATGCTCAATCCCTTTTGGAATTACTGGACATTTGTCTTTGGCATCACCACATAGCGTAATAATTAGGTCTGCCTGATTAAAATAATCCATATCGATCAAATCAGATGTTTGCGTAGAGATATCTATCCCTTCCTCAGCCATTACTTGAACAGCTCTAGGATTTAACCCATGTTGTTCAATGCCGGCACTTTTAATTTCAAATTCAGCAGTTGGCAAAATAGCTTTTCCATAACCTTCTGCAATTTGACTACGACAAGAATTGCCTGTACATAAAAAGTAAATTTTTCTCATTGTTATTTCCCTCCGATATCAGACAATTCTGATGGATTTTGAATGAACCAATTTTTTGTGCGATTAGATATTTTAACTAACAGTAACATGACTGGCACTTCAACTAAGATGCCAACTGCCGGCGCTTATGTAAAAATATAGATAATCATCTATGTTTTGTCAAATGCTTCTGTCTTTCAGTTCAAATTAATTAGTTTATTATTTGCATTCGATTCAATCTAATTTGAAAATCACTACTTATATAGATGCATCCATACAATCTATATAACTCCTCACATATTCAAATTAAAATTTGATTATTCTATTAATCTATGATACACTACATTCAAATATCCATTAGAATAAAGGAGGAGCTGTATGAAAAACGAAATTTGTGAAATCTCATGTGTTCATGAAGATAAAGTTTTACTAGGAAAAGAAAAGTTACAAACTGAGGATATTTCGAGCTTAAAAAGTGTCTTCAAAATTTTAGCTGATGAGAATCGCTTAAAAATTATCTACGCCCTAAGTTATGAGGATGAATTATGTGTATGTGATATCGCAGCAACTATCGAGGCAACCGTGGCAACAACCTCACACCATTTATTATCATTGAAAAAAAATGGAATTGTTGTGAGTCGGAAAGTAGGGAAATTGGTTTATTACTCTATCAAGAATGATAAATTTGTCCAACTACTAAATTCCAAACTGTATTTAGAAGATGAGGTGCTAGTATGAGTGAAAAAAAACAAGTCTATCGGGTTGAAGGATTGAGCTGTACGAATTGTGCGGCAAAATTCGAAAAAAATGTTTCTCAAATACCAAAAGTTACCGATGCAAAAGTAAATTTCGGTGCCGGAAAAATCTCTATCGAAGGCGAAGCGACTATTGCGGAAATTGAAGCTGCAGGAGCTTTTGAGAATCTTAAAGTTCAGTCCGAACATGATACAGAACCTCGCATTGAAACAAAAGAGCCTTTTGTGAAAAGAAACTGGAACCTATTGGTTTCACTGTTTTTAATTATTTTGGCATTAGGATCTCAAGTAGTTAACGGTGAAGATGCGCTATTAACAGAAGGATTATTTATACTAGCGATTATTATCGGCGGATTTAGTTTGTTTAAAGAAGGATTTTCAGACCTATTAAAATTGAATTTCTCAATGGAATCTCTTATGACAATTGCAATCATTGGTGCTGCAATTATTGGCGAGTGGACTGAGGGCTCAATCGTTGTTATCTTATTTGCAATTAGCGAAGCTTTAGAACGGTTTTCAATGGATAAAGCAAGACAATCAATACGTTCCCTAATGGATATTGCTCCGAAAGAAGCATTAATTAGAAGAAATAATGTTGAACAAATGATTAATGTTTCAAAAATCGAAGTAGGCGATATTATGATCATTAAGCCTGGACAAAAAATTGCTATGGATGGTCAAGTCATTAAAGGCCATTCCTCAGTAAATCAGGCTGCGATTACCGGTGAATCTGTCCCTATTGAAAAAAATATTAATGATGATATCTTTGCAGGAACGATTAATGAAGAAGGTGCACTTGAAGTCAAAGTTACAAAGCATGTGAACGACACGACAATTGCCAAAATTATTCACCTAGTTGAAGAAGCACAAGGTGAACGAGCACCTGCTCAAGCATTTGTCGATAAATTTGCGAAATATTATACACCCACCATTATGGTGATTGCCGCATTAATCGTCATCGTTCCCCCATTATTTTTTAACGGAGATTGGAATACTTGGTTGTATCAAGGGCTCTCTTTATTAGTTGTTGGCTGTCCTTGTTCTTTAGTAATCTCAACACCTGTGTCTATCGTTTCAGCAATTGGAAACTCTGCTAAAAATGGTGTTTTGGTAAAAGGCGGTATTTATCTTGAAGAAATTGGTGGCCTCAAGGCGATTGCCTTTGACAAAACAGGAACATTGACTAAAGGAACACCAACGGTAACAGATTTCACTACAGTTGATTCAAAAGACGAAGAGAAATATTTCTCAATTATTACAGCATTAGAATCATATTCTCAACACCCTCTCGCGTCAGCAATCTTAAAAGAAGCTGATAATAGAGCGATTTCTTATAAATCAGTAGTTGTTGACGAGTTTACTTCAATTACTGGAAAAGGAATACAAGGAAACATTGAGGGGATTACCTATCTTGTAGGGAGTCCAAAGCTTTTTGAATCTATCTTAACAGATAACTCAAAGATTATTGAAAATTACCAAAGACTTCAGCAACAAGGAAAAACAGCAATGCTCTTAGGAACAGATAAACAAATTTTAGCAGTCATTGCAGTAGCTGATGAGTTAAGAGAATCAAGTAAAGCAGTCATTGAAAAATTACATGATTTAGGAATCGAGCATACGATAATGCTGACTGGTGATAATGCTACAACTGCTCAGTCAATCGGAAAACAAACAGGTGTAACTGAAATAAAAGGCGATTTGATGCCTCAAGATAAATTAGATTATATTAAATCACTTAAGGAAACCTATGGAAAAGTCGCCATGGTTGGTGATGGTATTAATGACGCACCAGCATTAGCTGCCTCAACAGTCGGTATCGCAATGGGTGGCGCTGGAACAGATACAGCTTTAGAAACAGCTGATGTAGCTTTAATGGGTGATGACTTACAGAAACTTCCCTTTATAGTTAAATTAAGTCGACAAACATTGAGAATCATTAAGCAAAATATTACCTTCTCATTGGGAATCAAACTATTAGCATTATTACTTGTAGTTCCAGGCTGGTTAACGTTATGGATTGCTATCTTAGCTGATATGGGAGCAACTATATTAGTTACCTTGAATGGCTTACGACTGATGAAAGTTAAATCTAAATAGACAAGTAGTAGCATAAAAAGAGGAAAGACTAGCGACGGCAGCGCCGTATAAGCTAGTCTTTCCTCTTTTTAATGCTGTTGCAGGACGGCGTAGCCGGACTGCATGGGCAAGCCCCTCTTTCTAACAGGGGGCTAACAAAGAACAGGAAACTGTGACAACTACCCATTTGGGAGTGTCCTAGCAGTGTTTTCTTTGTCACATGCTTATCAATCTTGTCACCTTATTTTGATTGCGGATACGCTGCATTTAACAGGCGTTCTTTCTCGATTTCCATTGCGAATGGAAGATAGAGGTATTGTTGTTCTAATAGGTATAGATTATCTTCTGTGTATTGATAGGAGGCTGTTTCTTTTGAATAGACTAATGGGGCGATTCGAACATCGCCGGTCAATTGATTGATCGAGTATAGAAGAATGACTTTTTCACCTAGTTCCTTGGGCAAATGTTTCCCAAAATAGGAATAGGATTCTTGATTTGCTAAATAGACGAGTAAGCGATCCACACTAAAGTTGGAAAAGGTAAAGGGCAGAATGTGCAGAATGTGATTTTGATTATCATGGTGTAAATAGAGTTGAGCTTCTTTACCAAATTTAGTTGAACCAAGGTAAAGCTGCTTTTTCTCATCGATACATTGATAAGTAAATTGGTCTTGTTCCGTTGGTGGAATGAGGTTTATAATAAAAAATTCAATCATCCGATCCATTTCTTTTTCACTAACAAGACCGGCTTGTTTCAGTTCGTCTACTATTAGCCCTTCAATCTTAGGATCAAGCTTACCTGCCTTCTTTTGAAGCATTTCTAAAATGTATTGGTTTTCTTGAGTACCATACAAAAGATATTCGTTGGTGACATGGCCTATTTCTGCAATTTGGTGAAGGGTTTCGGTTTTTGGAAGGTTAATCCCACGTTCCCAGTTATTGACTGTACTTCGTGGTAAATCACCAATTAGTTTGCCAAATTTCTCCATACTCAACTTTAACTCTTGACGAATCTGCCGAATTCGATTGCCCACTGCTTGCTTGTCTATCTCCATGAAAACTCCTCCTCATGATAAGTTCTTAAATTCAGTATACGCTTGTACTTAAAAAAAGTCAAAATGTATTGACTTAAAATAAATACAGGCGTACAATCGATTTGTACTTAAAATAAGTCTGATGGTTCTTTGACAATTTAATAGCAGAAGGAGGTTTTTCTATGAACCAAGTCAATCAACATGATCTTGGGGAAGCCATTCGAGTTTCTCGAGAAGAAAGGGGGTGGACCCAGCGATATTTAGCAGAAAAAGTGGGGATTTCGAGGTCGTTACTATCAAAGGTAGAAAAAGGAACGAGACGATTAAGTGCAGAAAAACTGAATCTTGTATTGGATAGTTTGCAAGAAGAGATTGTTCCAGTTAATCGTGTTTTGATTGATTATCTAACCATTCACTTTTTCTCGAATCAACATTTAAAGTTGATTGAAGAGATTATTGGCATGCCTATTGAACGCTTTGAGGAACTGGATTATGCGCCAAAGGGCTATATTGGGCAATATGTTTGGAATCAAGTAATCACGATTCGGTATTCCATTGACGATACGGTAAAAGGAACCGTAATGGAGTTTTCAGGTCAAGGCTGTAAACATCTTGCCATGCGTTTGAAGACCGCAAAATCAAACTGGCAAGAGTTCTTCCGTAAGGTATTAGATTATCAGGGAAACTTTACACGGATTGATTTTACTTTAGATGATTTTGTGGGGAGTCTCAGCATTCCAGAACTGAAGCGTAAGGTAACACTAGGCCATGTGTGGACCACTTTTCAAGTGAGTGAATCTCATGGCGGTACGGATATCATAAACAATGAATCAAATGGTGAGACCTTGTATTTAGGCTCAAAGAAGAGTCAGTGTCGCTTTTGCTTTTATCAGAAGGATTATGAACAACGAAAGCGACGAGGAATTTCTTTAGAAGAAGCAGAAGTAAAAAATCGCTTTGAACTACGGTATCGAAAAGAGAAAGCGCAAAGCTTGGCAAAGATTATTTCAAAAACCCATGATTTAACCAAACTATTCTTTGAGTTACTTAATGGGGCAATTTGTTTTTATGACCGTGCTCCAAATGATCTAGGTGCAAAAGTCGATGCCAAATGGGCAGCCTTTATTGGCAATCATGGCGCAACCACCATTTCTTTAGAAACAATTCCTCAAAGCTTTGAGAAAAGTATGAATTGGTTAATTCACAGCGTTTCTCCCACCCTCGCATTTATTCAAGAGGTAGATAATCATTTTGATTCAAATTTGATTAACGAGATTATTAGCTGTGGGGAACTTAGTTCAAGGCAGCAAAAAATATTAGAAAATTTGATTGCTGAGCCTGATTATTATCAGGAAGAAGTAGAATTTTATATCCAGTGTCTTCAAAATATGAAGGCAGAAAAAATACACAAAAAAAGCAAAGCACAGCTTACACATTAAAATGTATAAACGTACTCCGCCCTAGACAAGTTGAGTATAGCACATTTCCTTGTGTCAGCCAAAAAACATTTTTGGAAAGGAAATAAACTATGAAAAATACAATAACTACTTATGAATTGCCCTATCTACTTACTAGAGAACAAGCTTCTCATTTTTTAGGGATTGATCCAAAATCTTTTGATAAATTCGTTCGCGCAAACGATGAGTTAGAGCGTTTTATGATAGGAAGACAAGAACGATACACTGTCACTTCCCTCATTAATTTTATTAAGACGCACTCTATCTAGCTAAAATATCGTAGGATGGTTGATTAGATGCTTTTCGCCATGTAGAATGACGGTGTATTCAACTAGCATTTATCAACCATCTTTCAGTGAAAGGATTTGTTATAAATGCCTAGTATAATTAAACGTGGTAACTCATATAGAGCTCAGATCTCACTTTACAATCATGGTCAACATAAGAAATTGACAAAATCATTTAGCTCTAAAAAGGAAGCAACTCGTTGGGCTTTGGAAAATGAATTGGAGAAAGGAAATGGAAAACAATTAGCAGAGCGTACAACAACATTTGCTGACTTCTTTGAAAACTGGATTCATATCATAAAGAAAAACGATGTAAAAGAAACGACTTTTCAAAATTATCAAAGGACTTCTCAAGTGGTGAAGAAATTATTTGGCGATATACAGTTAAAGGATTTGAACGATATTGTAGTACAACGAAAAATAGATAAGTATGCAGAAACTCATTCTCGTAAAACCACTCATGAAGTACTATTGAAAATCAAAACGGCATTACGTGATGCTTATGCTCGTGGCTATCTTGCTACCGATTTTGCAAATTTAGTCAAAACACGAGGGAAAGTTTTAGATAAGAGAAACCGTGCACTTTCTATTACCGAATTAAAGAAACTGCGTACTTATGTCATTAATCATCGAGAAAATGAGTTTAACATTCTTGTACTCCTTGCCTTAGAAACTGGCATGAGACGCGGAGAGCTTTTAGGTATACGTCCCGAAGACCTCTTTGAATATGGTATCCATGTCAGACGTTCCCTTAGTCCAACTTCTGAAGATACCTCGTTAAAAACAAAAAATTCAAGACGAGATATTTCCATTAACCAAGAAGTCTACGATATTCTAAAATCTGTCCCGATTAAAGATAATGGATATTTTTTTGATCCTGACGGCTTTCAACAATCTGCTAAGCTCGCCAGATTACTGAAAAAACTAGATATTCCAAAAACTACCTTCCACGGCCTAAGAGATACTCATGCTTCTTTTCTATTTTCACAAGATATTGATATTGCCTATGTATCAAAACGCTTAGGTCATATCAATATTCAAACAACGCAGAACTATTATCTTGAATTGATGCCAGAAAAAAAGCACCAGCAAGATGCTGATGCTTTAAACCTCTTAAATTCTTTGTCAAATTTATAATTTGAACCAACTTGAACCAAAAAATTCTTGTAAACGTTGATACAATAAGGAATTGATTAACGTTTTGAGAATTGAGAAGCTTTACGAGCTTTTTTAAGACCTGGTTAGCCCAACCATTTTTTAAAACAGCTTCATGATGCTTTAATAGCAACGATTTAGAGAGATTAAAACACGAAAAATTTTATTGACTTTCAAATTATTTGAAAGCAATGGTGTCAATTACTTGCGAGCCGATTCAAAACTATCAATCATATATATGCATTTTATTAAATTGTAGATATTTCATATCAATCTATTAATCAACCTTACTTTATTTAGTTCTACTACTTTTTTTTGCAAATAAGTATCCTGTTAGGATAGCTGGAATACCAATAAATAGTAACATCATTAATCCGGAAAGATTAAAAAAATAAGATACAAAAAAACATACAAGAGTTAACATTAGCATTAAAACATGCAATTTACTTAGTAAAAAATCCCCCATCATCTTCATGCCATCACGGAACGCTAACTGTATAACTCATTGAAATTCCAGTAATATTCAATCCAACATCAACTTGTTTTAGGTGATTGTTAACTGCCCATCCCACAGTTCCTCCAATAGCAGCGCTAATTGCGCCTACTAGACCAGCTGTTATTGGATTGACAGCAAATTTTTTCAGATAAAACCCACAATATCCAGCTGCAAATCCCCCAGCAACTACTGCCGACATTCCTCTTACTGTTGATCCTAGCTTAATATGAAGTCCAACAAATCCTCTTAAATTTGATTGATCCATAGATTTTGTTTTTTCGTTTAAAACTGATAAATCTCGCAAGTCTTTATCTGATAAGTTTAACTTAGTTCGTAATTCTGGATTGCTTAAGTCTAATTGAATATTTCCTTGAGAATCCTCATAGAAATAAGGCTCCAAATCAATTGATGTACTTAAATTATTATTTGATGCGAATGTAGTTAGGCTATCTACATCTTTAAAGTAAATCGAATCATCTGTTTTTAAAACACCTTCATACTGAACGCTATTAACAACCATATTCTTTTCTTCTGATGCAGAAACATTGCTTCCTCCAAAAAACAACCCTGTCATACAACTTGCAAGTAGCATTGCTGGTACTAATTTTTTAAAAAACATTAAAATCCCTCACTTTCATATACATTCTTTATTTTTTTGTTGTTTTCCTTTCAAATTACCATTTTTATTTTTTTTTACTTATTGTGCATCTTTTGAAAAAGATAAAAAAATGTAGATGTAACTCCAAAACTAACTGCAAGAATATAGCTCTTTTCTAGCAATGAAAGAATCATCAGTAACAGAAAAAACACCTGAAACACTCGAAGCCTTAATTTTATATTTCACTTAAATCCCATAAAATAGTCGTCAAATCCAACCGCAGCTGGAATCCCAGCCTCAGCAGAAATTCCGGCTCTCCACCATCATCTGACAAGGTTCTATTTTTTCATTTCTTACTACTTCAGGAACTTTTTCAAAATTACAATTCAAAAAATTTATTAGCTACAAGTAAAGCTCGATTAAAAAAAGCACTATTGATATTAAAACTAAGATATAGAGATCAGAATATACTAGTACAGCAGATACAGCTAGCCAACTAAGAAGAAAAAAAACTTGTTTATTTTGAGTCCAAGATAACCATCTTTTTCTATCAATACCTACAAACATGTATGCTAAAATTGGAAAGATAGTCATTATTATATTAGTAGTTGTCTCTAACATTTATACCCCTTAGCTTTCTCTTAAACTCAATTACTAAATATCTTTGTAAGTTTTCTGGAAAAGATAAAAAATTGTAGAACTAATTCCAAAGCTGAAGGTCAAAATATAGTGTCTATTTAAAAGTGAAAATAGCATCAACAATAAGAAAACAATTTGCAATAGTCTGAGTCTCAATTTGACGTTTCTTCTAGAACCCATAGAAATTCCTCCTCAAATTTGTCCAACTATGAAACTGAAGTGTAAACTCGAACCGTTTAACCCCCTTTTCCATTTATCAACAGTTTCCTCTTAATAAAAAATAGATACTTTCGATAAAACATACTGAACCAGCTACGGAGTGGGGTGGAGTAACATAAAAGTTAGTGAATTTCTATTTATATCTTACTTATTCTAAACTATTTTTACTACTTTTGTTCCAAAGTAACTTTACTTTCTAGTACTTAAAAGTTGAAAAGTATATCCAACAACATTTCTACCAAAATAAATTGTTAGTAGAATAAATAAAGCTAGTAGAAGCAGATCCCAATTAATTTGGAAATCTCCAATTAGTACTTTTAGCATAGATAAAGTTATAAGAAAAAATATCAAAAATATTATTATATTCAACATGTAGATTCCTACAGCAATGAATACTTTGAAGTAACTCTTTCTTTCATTTTTAGTAGTAAAATCAAATAAATCATCAGAGAAGACAAATATCCAGTAAAGTATTTCTATAATAATATCCATATACTTTCTCCCCATAAAGAATCATTTCTATTCATAACTTTACCACAATTCAATCCATCCATTACCTCTAATTTTATCAAATCTACTATTATCAATTTGTTCTGCAATAAATGTTCCGGGATCCAAAATTTTCATAATAGTTCCACTCAAGCCTCCAATAATTTTACCCAATTGTTTAAATCTCAAAGTAGCCATGAGTCTGCTTTGAAGAGCATTTACTAACGCATTCCATCCCTTTTTCTTCACATAAGCAGAAATAGATCCACCAGTAATTACGCTTAGTCCTGTATTAATGATTGCACCTAAAACGCCAACAGAAAGCAGCCCATGTGATTTGCCCATAGAATTTAGATTAGGTAATATTTGAATCCCAAATTCTTCTTTTAATCTATTTTGCATCTCGGATTGAGCCTTCAAAGGATTTTGATAATAATCAGAGTTTGAATCAAACACTCCAAGAATATACTCTGCTGCTACTGCCTGCTGCTCTACAGTCTCAATCCCATCAATTTGCTCTGCTGACTTTGCTGCCACTTGTAATAGAAAGTTCTTTTTATTCTGAGATAGATTTTGAATATCAATATCTTCCGACTCATTGGAGTCTATCAGACTATTCTGTTCACTTACATCTAACTTTAACCCCATGATGGTAGTAGGATTATCAGGTTCAGAACTATCGATTGAGGTCATATTCTCTGCTGCTTGTACAGTAGAAGTAGTTGTTACTGCTATAGACAGTACCGTCAGCATAGCAATTGTCAGTGAACCTATCTTTAAAAATTTCATTATTTTTCCTTCTCTCTTAAAATCAATTATTAGCAATCTTTCTTATCTTTTTAAGCATCATAAAAACATTTCTAACTATTTAAATACCATAGAAATAATCATCAAAGCCCACTGCCGTTGGAATGCCCGCTGCTGCTGAAATCCCAGCTCTCCACCACCATCTGTTTTTTTTATAGCTTGCTACAGAAAGACCAAATCGTTTATGTGCCTCTTTCGCTGCCCAATGCCCTGCTCCATATCCTACTCCAGCTATTGCGATTAATGCTAATACATCATCAACACCAAAGAAACGTACCTTATCATGTTGAAAAATCAGTTTATCTAATTTATCCTGTTGCTCAGGATTCAATTCAAAAGATTGGGTTTTATCAATTGAATCTAGATAACATTCAGATAAGTTAAATTGTTTTTTTATATCACTTTTTTCTTTTTGAGATTCTGAATAGTCAATTTTTTGATTATCCGTTATTTCTGCTGCGAAGGTAGTTAGTGGTGTCAAAGTAGATCCTAAGATTAATGATAAAACTAATACTACCCCTCCTTTAGTTGCAAAATTTTTTTTCATTGTACATCCTCCTAATATGATAAAATTGGTTTTGAAGTTACAAGGAAATTATCGATGATATCACTACAATTTACTGTCAAAATCCTTTGACATTTATTTGGAATTGCATTTTGGAGGATAAAAAATGGAAAATAGATTACGTAATTTACGAAAAAAAAATAATTTGACTCAAGAAGAACTTTCGCTACAACTAAAAGTTTCTAGGCAGACAATCTCGAATTGGGAACGAGGATTTTCTCAACCAGATATGGAAAATTTACATCTATTAGCAAGTTTTTTTAAGGTTACGGTTAGTTATTTAATTGATGGAGATACTATCCCAGATGCGTCTCCTATCTATGAAGCTAAGGAACCACAACCAGTATCTTTGGACAATCAAAAACTTTCACTTCTCAAATTATTGACGTTAGCATCCTGTTTAACTCCACTTGCCGCATTTGGGTTATTATATTTGGTAAATGAATATAAATTTGGATTGAGCGAGAAACAATATAGATTCTATTCAAAATTTGGAATTTTCCTCTCCGCTATTAACCTAGTAATAATTGTATTAGTAATATCTGATTTAACTATTTTCTCTTATCTGTAAATTGAATAATTTTCTCCCGCTGTCATCGTAATTTCTAAAAATCACTAAAATAAATTCCGAAGACGTGTAAACAGACCGGCTAGCAACGCAAAGCCCGGTTCGTCTACACGTCTTTTTTAAGTTTTATAAAAAATGTCCTTCACCATTGAGGATATAAAAGCTTAAGAAACTCTTACAATCAAAATGTCTACCCCCTTTTTTTCGAAAAATGTCCCCCTCCCAAATTGTAGTAATAATGAAGGGTAATCAGATACCTATCTAAGTTTTTGATGAAAAATGAATAGATTAGTATCAAAAATCAAATTTAAATTGTTGTTATTAACGAAGGAAAAAAAGAAAGGTAGCTACCAACATTCTATGAAAACCTTCAACATATAACTAAGGAGGGCTATTATGCCAATTAAAATCAACGATCTTACCTTACCAAAAGAAAAACTCGAAAAAGAATACCAAGTCGTCAATGTTACTCGCTGGCAAAAAGATGGGGAAATTCTAGGCTGGAGTTACGAATGTATCCTACCTAAACTCCGCTACGAAAAAATCAGTGTCAAAGTCAAATCTGAAAATCCCGTGATTACTCCGGAAGAACTTACCCAACAAGGTTTAGCCATGGTTACATTTGCCAATTTAGTGATTGCACCTTGGGGTCGCTCTAACGCTCAATTTGTCAGCTATGGTTTATCAGCCACGGCAGATGCGGCAACTTTGATTCCAAAAAAACAAGGTAACACTACGCAAAACTAATTTTCCTATGGGTTTGTTGGGTGGTTAGGACGAAACGGCGGGGCAGCGCCATAGAGCCGTTTCTGTCCGTTAAGACCGCCCAATAAATCCATAGGCTGGAAGGACTGCTTTGCAGGACTTCCCCTTAACTTGATTTATAGAACAACATCAGGCGAAAAATGATGGTTCTTTGACAACTGAATACACATCAAGGAGTGATGATTTTTGAAAGCTTATAATCAGAAAATCATTGAAACTCCCACGTACCTTGAAATTTATGATTATGAAGCAATCATTACTCCTAAACAAAAAGCAGACAAAAATGAAACCAACCCAAAACGAAAGAAAGAATTAGCTTGGCTTTATGAAGAAGAAAATCCAACTAGAGATAAAAGAAAAAACTATGATGAATTATCTGCTCAAGGGCAATACGACAGCTTAAAACGAAAACAAAAATACTATCAAAATATGCGCTTTGAAATCGCCAGACTCGTGGATATGAACTTTGACAATCAGACAAAATTTTTAACCCTCACTTTCAGAGAAAACATTCAAGACATTGCCTATGCGAATAATGAATTTAAAAAATTTATCAAACGACTAAACTATGAACTCTATCATACAAAAAAAGCACATCTAAAATACCTTGCCACGTGGGAAAAACAAGAACGAGGTGCGATCCATTACCACATCATCCTATTTGACTTTCCTTTTATCTCTATCAATCGCCTTACTACCATCTGGGGACATGGATTTGTCAAAATCAACAAGATTGATGTGAATAGTATCGAAAACCGTGGACGCTATATCAGTAAATATTTCGATAAAGACTTGGATTTGAAAGAGCATAAGAAAAAAGCCTTCTTCAAATCGCGCAATCTCAAAGTGCCCAGAGTCACAAAGCAACTCGTGGATCAACCTTTTGATTCCACAAATCAAGAGGTACTTTATACCAATGAGTATCTCGTAAGACGTCCGATATTTTATAGTGCGATAAATGAAGGTGGAAATCCAGAACAAGTGATGGATTTTCAAGAAAGTACTGTTCGCTATACCAAGATAAAAAAATAATTCATTATTCCCTACGCAAAATTCAAAGGAAGTGAGAACATGACCGAAATGAAAATTTTACTCAGTGATGATCAGATGGGCATCATTTCTACTTAACTATCTGATTTAATCACAACTGAAATCGAAAAAATTAAGACACAGGAAAACCTGCAACACCGCTATATGAATAAAAAACAAACTTGTAACTATCTACAAGTTTCCAATAATACGTTAGATGGCTGGATTAAAGAGGGCTTGCCCCTTATTCAAATCCACGTTTCAAATAGATTTGACCGTATCGCCATTGATCAATGGCTAGCAAGCCTAGCAAAATAATTCCGACATCGTTATACTCCATATATAGTATTTGATTTCGGCTCGCAAATTCGGAGGGAAATACTATGGCAATTAGCAAAACAGAAAATGAGACTTACCGTTTACGGCTTTACTATCCACAAGATATCCAAGAGATGATAGGTATAAACAAACTTTATTCCAAAACTTTCAAAACTAGAAAGGAGGCAAAAGAAGCAGAAATTGATTTTTATGCCAAAATTAAAGAGCTACGGGAAAACAAAGAAAAGAATGCTTTTGAACTAGGTGGCGAAGCACTGTTCAAAGATTTCTATGAAGATATCTGGATTGATGCTTATACAGCTGGCTTAACTTCTCGAAACACAAAGTCTCCTACTCCTGTCACAATCGCGAATACAAAAGATATTTTTCGACTTCACATCTTACCAATGTTTGGAAAATACACATTGAACTATCTGAATCAAAACAAAGCCTTTGTTCTAAAAATTATGACTCAAAAGGCTGCCGAATACGCAAACTTCAAAATACTACGTAGCTACGTTAATTCTATTTTTGATTGGGCAGAAGAGCTTGAATACATCGAACGGAATAAACTAGAAAAATCGCTCAAACGGATCAACGCTACTAAGAAAAACCAACTGCAAGAAGCTAAAAAAGAAGAAGACTTGTACCTTTCCTTTGAACAACTTCAAGAATGGCTAACTGCCGTCCAAAGTGATTATGAAAGTGGGCAATTGACTTTACAGGACTATGTATTATTTCTGACTACCTTCTTTTTATCTGATCGAAAATCAGAAACTTACGCTATCAAATGGAAGAACGTGAATTTCACTACTTCCCAGATTACGATTGGTAAAGCCTTGGATAAATTTGGCAATGAAAAAAGCACAAAAGGGAATAAAACGACAATTTTTCATATTCCAAATGAACTAAAGCAATTACTTCAACAGTGGAAAGTCCAGCAAAAAGCAGAACTAGCTCAGTTTGAAATCGAACAAACTGAAGAACAGCTTCTCTTTACCTTCTTTGATGATAAAGGGAATATCAATCAACGGCTTCATACAGATTATTTAAATTACCGTATGAAATCCATTGAGCGACGACATAAACACCTTACCCATGCGACCCCACATAAGTTACGACATACTGGGGCAACTTTAGCCAAACAAGCTGGTGTCGCTCTGGAACAAATTTCTGAAGCCTTGACTCACAGCGATACCAATATCACAAGAACTTATGTAAATACACCAAACGTCATTCAAATGCCCATTGGTGAAATTGCCTATCGTAAATTGTCTCAAAAAGAGTCAGACCGGAATGGTGTCAACAATGGTGTCAACTCAAAAAAAGACGCTTCGCAAAATGAATTGCGAAACGCCTGAAAGTACTGATATGAAGCTGTTTTTAACGTTTTGAAAATTGAGATGCTTTACGAGCTTTTTTAAGACCTGGTTTTTTACGTTCGACCATACGTGCGTCACGAGTAAGTAAGCCAGCACGTTTAAGAGCTGCACGGAAGTCAGGATCAACTTCTAGCAATGCACGAGCGATACCATGACGGATAGCTCCTGATTGTCCAGCATAGCCTCCACCGTTTACGTTAACAAAAACGTCATATGCGCCTTTTGTTTCAGTAACAGCGAAAGGTTGATTGATAACTTCACGCAAGTCAGCATGTGGGATGTATTCTTCAACATCTTTTTTGTTTACAATAACTTTACCAGTTCCTGGTACTAAACGTACGCGAGCAACTGCATTTTTACGACGGCCTGTGCCGATATATTGAACTTGTGCCAATGAAATTCCCTCCTATTAGATTAAGTTTGTGATATCTAAAACTTCTGGTTGTTGAGCAGTATGTGGATGTTCTGAACCACCATATACGTTCAATTTAGTAAATTGTTTGCGGCCTAAAGTGTTTTTAGGAAGCATTCCTTTTACTGAAGTTTCGATTAAACGACGAGAATTTTTAGCACGCAATTCGCCAGCTGTGACTGATTTCAATCCACCTGGGTAGTTGCTGTGACGGTAATAAATTTTGTCAGTCGCTTTTTTACCTGTTAATTTCACTTTATCTGCATTGATAACAATGACGAAATCGCCAGTATCCACATGAGGTGTGAAAGTTGGTTTATTTTTACCACGTAGTACAGATGCAACAACTGTTGAAAGACGTCCCAATGGAACATCAGTTGCGTCTACTACATACCATTTACGTTCTACTTCGCCTGGTTTGGCCATATATGTTGTACGCACGTTAGTTTCCTCCAATTTAAGTTCTGATGTTTGACATACACTTCGAGTTTCCGGGGCTCTTTGTGGGGCAAACAATACCATTTAACATATTACCTGCTACTTTGCATAATGTCAACGTTTTTCTGCTCGCATGAAAAATTTTCCAAAAGTTTACACCTCTTAGCTATTTTCATTTCCCTGTTACATTTAAAATTCTATTTTTTGTATAAAAAAGAAAGAAACTGCATTGTTTTTTGTATATTAAATAATTTATTTATAATATAATGCATATTTATTAAATAAAAGTATTGCTTTTTTATTTTTATGATGCTATTATTTGAAACATCAATTTTCAAAAAGAATGCAAAGTAAGGGGAGTTTTTTATGAAAGAGAAAATTATTTTAGCTTATTCCGGTGGATTAGATACATCTGTTGCAATTAAATGGCTGACAGATGAAGGATATGACGTGATTGCTTGTTGTTTAGATATTGGTGAAGGAAAAGATACTGCCTTTATCAAAGAAAAAGCCTTACAAGTTGGCGCTAGTGCTTCTTATGCAATTGATGCTAAAGAGGAATTTGCACAAGAATTTGCTTTGGTCGCGCTTCAAGGACATACCTTCTATGAACAATCATATCCATTAGTTTCTGCTCTTTCACGCCCCTTAATTGCGAAGAAACTAGTCGAGCTTGCTCGAACAACAGGAGCTACAACCATTGCTCATGGCTGTACCGGAAAAGGAAATGACCAAGTTCGATTTGAAGTTGCAATCAATGCGTTAGCACCTGACTTAAAAATCATTGCGCCCGTTCGTCAATGGCAGTGGTCTCGTGAAGAAGAAATTGCTTATGCAAAAGAAAATGGTATTCCGATTCCTGCAAATTTAGATAACCCCTATTCAATTGATCAAAACCTTTGGGGTCGCGCATGTGAATGCGGAATTCTAGAAGATCCTTGGGCAACACCACCAGCAGGAGCTTATGAGTTAACGACTGCTTTGGAATACACACCAGACCAGCCAGATGTAATTGAGCTAACGTTTGAACAAGGTATCCCAATTGCATTAAATAAAGAAAAGATGTCTTTATCACAACTAATCTTGACATTAAATCAGCTCGCTGGTAAACACGGAATCGGTCGGATTGATCATGTTGAAAACCGGTTAGTTGGTATCAAATCTCGTGAAGTTTATGAATGTCCAGGTGCGGTAACATTGATGCAAGCGCACAAAGAATTGGAAGATTTGACTTTTGTTCGTGAACTAGCGCACTTTAAACCACTGATTGAGCAACAACTTGGTCAAATGATTTATGATGGTTTATGGTTCAATCCTTTAACGGAAGCTTTATTACAATTTCTAAAATCAACTCAAATTTATGTAAATGGTACCGTTCGGGTCAAGCTCTTTAAAGGAAATATAATTGTGGAGGGGCGGAAGTCATCCAATAGCCTTTACAGTGAAGAACTTGCTACTTATACATCGGCAGATACATTTGATCAACAAGCCGCTATTGGATTCATCAAACTTTGGGGACTACCTTCTAAGGTTCACGCAGAGGTACAATCGCAGCAAGAAAACTTGTCACAAATAATTTAAATATATTAGCCAATGAAGATTTCTTTACGTTATAACAGGAAAAAGAAGTCTTCATTGTTTTACATAATTTTTTGGGAGGAATAGACATGGAAAAACTTTGGGGTGGTCGTTTTCAAGGAAAAAGTGAACAGTGGATTGATGAATTTGGAGCATCGATTTCTTTCGATCAGAAGTTAGCAGAGCAAGATATTCTTGGTAGCTTAGCTCATGTCAAAATGTTAGGACATACAGGAATTTTAACTAAAGATGAAACTTCAGCAATTATTTCTGGTTTAGAAACTTTGCAGCAAAAATTAGCAGAAAATGAGTTACAGTTTACCATTGAAAACGAAGATATCCACTTAAATATTGAAACGTTGCTTCATCAAGAAATCGGTGCGGTTGCAGGAAAGTTACATACCGCTCGCAGTCGAAATGATCAAGTTGCGACAGATATGCATCTTTTTCTCAAGGAAACTGTTTTGGAATTAATCACCAAACTTCAGCAATTACGAACAACTTTGGTCAAGACAGCAGAAGAACATGTTGAAACAATTGCCCCTGGATATACGCACCTTCAACATGCACAACCAATCTCCTTTGGCCATCATCTGCTCGCCTATTATCAAATGCTGACCAGAGATACGGAACGCTTTACAGAAAGTTTAAAAAGGATTGATTTATCGCCACTGGGCAGCGCTGCACTGGCTGGAACTACCTTTCCAATCGACCGTCAATTTTCTGCAAAAGAATTAGGTTTTTCTGGTATTTATCAAAACAGCTTAGATGCTGTAAGTGATCGTGATTTTATCTTAGAATTCCTAAGTAACTGTTCCCTTTTAATGATGCACCTTTCGCGCTTTTGCGAGGAATTGATTTTATGGTGCAGTCATGAGTTTCAATTTGTTGAATTGACAGATACTTTCTCTACGGGAAGTTCTATTATGCCCCAAAAGAAAAATCCAGATATGGCTGAGCTCATTCGAGGGAAAACCGGGAGAGTTTACGGAAATCTTTTTGGTCTTCTAACATTGATGAAAGGTCTGCCTCTTGCATATAATAAAGATTTTCAAGAAGATAAAGAAGGTATGTTTGACTCAAGTGAAACAGTCCTAGCTAGTTTAACGATTATGGATGGCATGATTGCGACAATGAAAGTCAACCAATCACGTATGTACACCTCCACGCAAAAAGATTTTTCTAATGCAACAGAATTAGCCGATTATTTAGCTACCAAGGGAATCCCTTTCCGACAAGCGCATGAGATTGTCGGAAAACTTGTACTCCACTGCACACAAAAGGGCTGTTTTTTGCAGGATATTCCGCTAACTGAATACCAAGCAATCAGTTCATTAATTGAAGATGATATTTATGATACATTGCGCTCAGAAGTAGCCGTTAAAAGACGAACTTCTGAAGGTGGCACTGGCTTTGACCAAGTAAGAGCACAAATCAACCACGCATTTGCTCAATTAGCATCTGAATCCATTCACTTACCTTAAATTGTTCTGTTGAAAAGTTGTTATTATACATGGACGACCCACCTCATTCGCACAAAAAGACACGCGACTTATTCAAGCTGCGTGTCTTTTTTCTTCTATATTATAGAAATAAAAATTTAAGCATCGATTTCTGGTGTTTTTCCAAGGTGTGCTTGGATCATCCAGATGCGTTTTTCAGTTGCTGTTTTAAATTCGATAAAGATATCTTGTGTAGGATCGTCGCCTTCTTCACCAGAAACTTCAATTCCTTTTTGGTAAAGATCAGCTAAATAACGATAATTTTTCACTAACGTTTCTAAACGTTCTGGAATAGTACGATCCCAGCGTCCCACTTCGTCAGAAATTTTTGTATTGTCTGCAAACTCACGTAATGTTGAGTAAGGTGCGCCATCAAGCGTGATCAAACGTTCTGAGATTTCATCTAATTGATCATTCAGATCATCCATGAATTCGTCCATCATTGGGTGCAAAGTAAGAAAACCTGGACCTCTCATGTACCAATGTGTTTGATGCACCACAACAGACATTTGGCTTAAATCTGCAACTAATTGGTTCAATACTTCTTTTGTTTTTGGAAATTTCATTTTGTTACCTCCCTACATTTATTTACATATAAAATCATAGTCAATTTTCAATTAAATGTACACTAAAACCAATTACCTGAGAATGATTTTCATCCCAATCAATGTTCAACTAAAAATTTTTCTGTGTAACTGCCGAAAAAACAAATGATATATCATTTGTTTTTTCGATAATTTTAATTAAATAATTTTCTGCGTTTCATTTTACGTATTTCATTTTAGAAAGGGGCAAATCAGATGATACTTCATTTTATTATCGGTAGTTGTTTCGGATCATTTTTTTGTTTAATTGCACAGCGGCTTCCCGTTAACGAATCCATTCTATCACCTGGCTCACATTGTAATCACTGTCAAACACGCTTGGTCTGGTATGAACTGATTCCTTTATTCTCAATACTTTGGCAAAAGTTTCGTTGCCGCTATTGCCATTGTAAATTGTCAATCAGTTATTTTTCAGCTGAGACACTTTGCGGAGCTTTATTTAGCTGGCACTTTTACTTTTATCCGTGGGAGTTTCTTCCTTTATTTTGGATTAGCACAGCTTTTCTGTTAAGCCTAATGGATGTCTTTTATCTACTGATTGATTCGTTACTTCTTTATCTTTTTTGGGGAGTCCTGTGGTTTTCATGGCTTTTGACTGCCAGTTTTCACTGGGAGAGTGTCATCCTCGTCGTTTTTGTTATGTGCTTGCTTTTAGCATTTGTACCTAGGTCGTTAGGAATAGGTGATTGCTTACTGTTGATCTGTTGGAGCGGCGGATTATCAGTTGCCTCTTTGGCTCAACTATTATTTATTGCGAGCTTACTAGGCGTGACGTTCTTCATTTTCTATTATTTACGTTACCAGAAACAACTCGTTCAACTTCCCTTCATTCCTTTTTTAACTATGGGATTAATAATTGTTTTAAGCAGTCCATAAATAAAAAACGATGCCCAGAGCCATCGCTTTTTACTTACAGCTATACAAAACAGAAATTCTTTTCATTATTTTTTAGAAATCTTATCTGTCCAATTTTTTCGGATAAAACCAGCACGGCCTGAACCTTCACGATATAAATTATAATGTACACGATTTTTTTTATAATAATCTTGATGATATTCTTCTGCTGGGTAAAAGGGAGCTCTTGGTTCAATTTTAGTTACAATTGGTTGCTCAAATCGACCACTCGCTTCCAATTGCTGCTTAGACTCCTCTGCTAGTTTTTGTTCTTCCTCATTCCCATAATAAATAACTGGTCGATAGGAGTCTCCTCGATCAGCAAATTGCCCGAAAGCATCCGTTGGGTCTGTCTGTTGCCAATAAGTGTCCAGTAATCGTTCATAACTGATTACTTCAGGATCGTATTCAATTTCTACAGCTTCCGTATGTCCTGTTGTACCCGTTGTTACTTGTCCATAAGTTGGATTTGGAACGTGTCCGCCAGTATAACCAGAAGTGACCGAAATAATTCCTGGTTGCGTATCAAAAGGTTTTACCATGCACCAAAAACATCCGCCAGCAAAAATTGCTGTTTTCGTTTTACTTGTCATTTTAAGTCATCTCCTTTTCTTTATCATACTCATTTCTCAGAAAAGGGACATTATTTTGCTTGAAACAATGGCGCACAAAGTCTTATTTGTTTTACCCTCTAGGGGTATATTCCAAAAGATGTACGCTACTCTTCTTCACAAATAATAGAAACTAAGTTTTCCACATGTGGAAATTCTATTTCTATTTTTATTTATTGTTCTTGTGGATATTTCTGTCTGTTTCTAGCTCCTTTTTTATCCACAAAGTACAAAAGAGGTCGAACGTCAAGACGTTCGACCTCTTTTTATTTCAATCCAAAATTCTCAAGTGAATGATTTATTTTGTTTGATTATTGTTCATTGCATCTTCAGCAGCCATTTGTGCTTCAATATCAGAGATACTGTACACATTTTCGCTAGCCACACCAACTTCTTTTGGTTCCATATCACGGTAACGTTGCATACCAGTACCAGCTGGGATGATTTTACCGATGATAACATTTTCTTTCAAACCAAGAAGCGGATCTTTCTTACCGCGAATTGCAGCATCCGTCAAGACACGAGTTGTTTCTTGGAATGACGCAGCAGATAAGAAGCTGTTTGTTTCCAATGAAGCTTTTGTAATACCTAGCAAGACTGGACGAGATGTCGCAGGGACACCACCAGCAACTAAAGTATTGTAGTTTTGATCTTTGAAGTCTGCAATATCCATTAAAGTACCTGGTAAAATTTCTGTGTCACCTGGGTCCATTACGCGAACTTTACGTAACATTTGACGTACCATTACTTCAATATGTTTATCGCCGATTTCTACCCCTTGCATACGGTACACGCGTTGTACTTCACGCAATAGATAATTTTCAACAGATAAAACATCACGAACTTGCAACAATTGTTTAGGATCGATTGAACCTTCTGTTAATGGAGCACCACGATGGATCATATCGCCTTCAGCGACTTTCATACGTGCTGTATAAGGTACAGTGTACGTACGAGTATCTGTTTTACCTTTAATTGTTACTTCTTTTGTACGTGTTGCAGGATCTTCTGAGATATCAATAACATCACCAGTTACTTCAGTAATCACAGCTTGTCCTTTTGGATTACGTGCTTCAAAAATTTCTTGGACACGAGGAAGACCTTGAGTAATATCATCTCCGGCAACCCCACCTGTATGGAACGTACGCATTGTTAACTGTGTACCTGGTTCACCGATTGATTGAGCAGCGATTGTACCAACTGCTTCACCTACTTCAACATCAGAACCAGTTGCAAGGTTACGTCCATAACAATGTTTACATACACCATGTTTTGTATTACATGTGAATACTGAGCGAATCGTTACAGTTTCAACGCCAGCATCAACGATTTGTTTTGCGATATCTTCAGAAATTAATTCATTTCCTTCAATAATTAGTTCGTCTGTTTCAGGGTTACGGATTTCTTTACGAGTGTAACGTCCAATTAAACGATCTTCTAATGATTCAATGATTTCATTTCCTTCACGAATTGCACGAATTTCAAGACCACGATCAGTACCACAATCTTCTTCACGGATGATGACATCTTGCGCTACGTCAACTAAACGACGAGTCAAGTAACCTGAATCGGCTGTCTTCAAGGCAGTATCGGTCATCCCTTTACGAGCCCCATGGGTTGAGATAAACATTTCTAAGACAGATAGTCCTTCACGGAAGTTTGAAATGATTGGCAATTCCATGATTCGACCATTCGGAGCGGCCATCAATCCACGCATACCAGCAAGCTGAGTAAAGTTGGAGATGTTACCACGAGCTCCAGAATCAGACATCATGAAGATTGGATTTTTTGCTTCCAAACCTTCCATCAGTTTTTGTTGGATTTCATCTTTGGCAGCATTCCAAACAGCGATTACGCGTTCATAACGTTCGTCATCTGTAATTAGACCACGACGGAATTGTTTTGTAATTGTTTCAACTTGTTTGTGTGCATTTTGGATAATTCCTTGTTTTTCTTCAAGAACACTGATATCCGCAATCCCTACAGTAATACCTGCATGAGTTGAATGTTTGTACCCTAAGTCTTTCATACGGTCAAGCATCTTAGATGTTTCAGTGACTTTAAAACGTTTGAAGACTTCAGCAATGATATTTCCTAAGTTTTTCTTCTTGAATGGCAAGATCAATTCTTGTTCTTTGATGTGTGCAGGAATATCTGTACCCGCTTCAACAAAGTATTTATCTGGCGTTTGAACAGTTAAGTTAAAGTCAGTTGGTTCATTCAAGTAAGGGAACTCTTGTGGCATGATTTCATTAAAGATAATCTTACCAACAGTAGTAATCATTGTGCGTTCTTTTTGCCAATCAGTAAATGGTTTGTCACCTAATGTGTTAGGGTTCACACCAATACGTGAGTGTAAATGAACGTAGCCGTTACGCCATGCAATCACAGCTTCATTTTGATCTCTGAAGACCATTCCTTCGCCTTCACGACCTTCTTCTTCCATAGTTAGGTAATAGTTACCTAAAACCATATCTTGAGAAGGTGTTACAACTGGTTTACCGTCTTTTGGATTCAAAATATTTTGTGCAGCAAGCATTAACATACGTGCTTCAGCTTGCGCTTCTTCATTCAATGGAACATGGACAGCCATTTGGTCTCCATCGAAATCGGCATTGTAGGCTTCACAAACAAGTGGATGCAAACGAATTGCACGTCCTTGGACCAATACTGGTTCAAACGCTTGAATACCAAGTCTGTGAAGTGTAGGTGCTCGGTTAAGTAATACTGGGTGTTCTTTGATTACGTCTTCTAAAACATCCCAAACTTCATCTTCTTGACGTTCGATTTTACGTTTTGCATTTTTGATGTTTGATGCAAGTTCACGTTGGACTAATTCACGCATTACAAATGGTTTGAACAATTCGATAGCCATTTCTTTTGGAAGACCACATTGATACATTTTTAAGAAAGGACCAACAACGATAACTGAACGACCTGAATAGTCAACACGTTTACCTAGTAAGTTTTGGCGGAAACGACCTTGTTTCCCTTTTAGCATATGAGAAAGAGATTTCAATGGGCGGTTACCTGGTCCAGTAACTGGACGGCCGCGACGACCATTGTCAATCAATGCATCAACTGCTTCTTGCAACATACGTTTTTCATTTTGAACAATGATTCCTGGTGCGTTCAAATCTAATAAACGTTTCAAACGATTGTTACGGTTGATTACTCGACGATACAAATCGTTTAAATCACTTGTTGCAAAACGTCCACCTTCTAATTGAACCATTGGACGTAAATCTGGAGGAATAACAGGAATAACATCCATAACCATCCAGCTTGGTTCATTTCCAGAGGCACGGAATGCTTCTAAAATATCTAAGCGGCGAATAGCACGTGTACGTTTTTGTCCTTGTGCTGATTTTAATTCTTCTTTTAATTCTGCAACTTCTGCATCCAAATCAACATTATCTAGTAATTGTTTGATTGCTTCCGCACCCATTGCAGCTTGGAATTCTTGACCATACTGTTCACGTTTTTCACGATATTCACGTTCAGTCAATAATTGTTTCTTCTCTAAATTAGTATTACCTGGTTCGATAACTACATAAGAGGCAAAGTAAATGATTTCTTCTAATGCGCGTGGACTCATGTCTAAAACAAGACCCATACGTGAAGGAATACCTTTAAAGTACCAGATATGTGAAACAGGAGCAGCTAATTCAATGTGACCCATACGTTCACGACGAACTTTCGAGCGAGTAACTTCTACTCCACAACGGTCACAAACAATTCCTTTATAACGGATACGTTTGTATTTTCCGCAGGCACATTCCCAGTCTTTTGTAGGACCAAAAATCCGCTCACAGAACAACCCTTCGCGTTCAGGTTTTAAGGTACGATAGTTAATCGTCTCAGGCTTTTTAACTTCGCCGTAAGACCAGCTTCTGATTTTTTCGGGAGAAGCCAAACCTATTTGCATACTTTCGAATTTATTTACATCGATCAAAAGGGGTTCCCTCCATTTCGTTTAATGGCAAAACCACAAGGCGGCTGATCATCGACCGCCTCGCAGCCCATAGACCGGATTAGTCTAATTTATCTTCTGCAGTTTCAAAGTTTTGAATCGCATCTTCATGCACTTCTTCAACTTGTTCTGCAGCTTGTTTTTCTAATTCTTTTGCAGATTGTTGTTCAGCAAATTTTGTTAAAGCATCTACTGTAATCAAATCATCATCTTCGTCATCCATGTCGCGTAATTCGATTTCTTCGTCTTGGATATCTAAGACACGCATGTCTAAACCTAATGATTGTAATTCTTTAACTAATACACGGAATGATTCTGGTACACCAGGTTTTGGAATTGGTTCGCCCTTAACGATTGCCTCGTATGTTTTCACACGACCAACAACATCATCTGATTTGTATGTCAAGATTTCTTGTAGGGTATAAGCAGCACCATAAGCTTCCAGTGCCCAAACTTCCATTTCCCCAAAACGTTGTCCACCAAATTGAGCTTTACCACCCAATGGTTGTTGTGTAACCAATGAGTAAGGTCCAATTGAACGAGCATGTAATTTATCATCGACCATGTGGGCAAGTTTAATCATATACATAACCCCAACAGACACACGTCCATCAAAAGGTTCCCCAGTACGTCCATCATAAAGAACTGTTTTAGCATCGCTAGCCATACCAGCTTCACGAACTGTTGCCCAAACATCTTCATCAGTCGCGCCATCAAATACAGGAGTCGCTACGTGGATTCCTAATTGACGTGCAGCCATACCTAAGTGTAATTCTAATACTTGTCCGATGTTCATCCGAGATGGTACCCCTAATGGATTCAACATGATATCGATTGGTGTTCCATCAGGTAAGAATGGCATATCTTCTTCTGGCATAATACGGGATACAACCCCTTTATTACCATGACGACCGGCCATTTTATCCCCTTCATGAATTTTACGTTTTTGAACGATATAAACACGAACGAGCATGTTAACACCTGGTGACAATTCATCGCCAGCTTCACGAGTAAAGATTTTTACGTCGTGAACGATTCCGCCACCACCATGTGGTACACGTAATGAAGTATCGCGAACTTCACGAGCTTTTTCGCCAAAGATTGCATGTAGCAAGCGTTCTTCTGCTGATAATTCAGTTACACCTTTTGGAGTGACTTTACCAACAAGTAAATCGCCATCTTGAACTTCCGCACCAATGCGGATAATGCCCATTTCATCTAAGTCTTTCAAAGCGTCTTCCCCAACGTTAGGGATTTCGCGAGTAATTTCTTCAGGTCCTAATTTTGTATCACGAGCTTCTGATTCGTACTCTTCAATATGAATTGAAGTATAAACATCATCTTTTACAAGACGACGGCTCATGATAATCGCATCTTCATAGTTGTAACCTTCCCAAGTCATGAAACCAACTAAAACGTTTTGTCCTAGCGCCATTTCACCTTGTTCCATAGAAGGTCCATCTGCTAAAGTATCACCTTTTTCAACGCGTTCACCTAAAAGGGCGATTGGGCGTTGGTTATAACTTGTTCCAGAGTTTGAACGACGGAATTTTGTTACAACATATTTATCTAATGCTCCGTTATCACGACGAACACGGATTTCTGAAGCATCTACATACTCAACGACACCGTCATGTTTACACAATAATGCAGCACCTGAGTCATGCGCAGATTTATATTCCATACCAGTACCAACCCATGGTGATTGCGGATTGATCAATGGAACAGCTTGACGCTGCATGTTGGCACCCATCAAGGCACGGTTGGAGTCATCGTTTTCCAAGAAAGGAATACATGCTGTCGCAACAGCAACTACTTGCTTAGGAGAAACGTCCATGTAGTCAACTTTATCAATAGAAACTTCTAAGTTTTCACTTTGTGCACGAGCCATTACAACGTCTTCAGCAAATGTACCATCTTCATTTAGAAGGCTGTTTGCTTGGGCAACGATATAGTGGTCTTCAATGTCAGCAGTTAGGTAATCAATTTGATCAGTAACACGCCCTGTCGCGCGATCAACTCGGCGATATGGTGTTTCAATAAAACCAAACTTATTAACTTTTGCATAACTTGACAAACTGTTAATTAATCCGATATTCGGACCTTCAGGGGTTTCAATCGGACACATACGACCATAGTGAGAATAGTGAACGTCACGAACTTCATAACCAGCACGGTCACGAGTCAAACCACCCGGCCCTAAGGCTGATAGACGACGTTTGTGTGTTAACTCACCCAATGGATTTGTTTGGTCCATGAACTGTGATAGCTGTGAAGAACCAAAGAATTCTTTGATACTTGCTACAACTGGACGAATATTAATCAATTGTTGTGGTGTTAAAGTCTCTGTGTCTTGAATAGACATTCTTTCACGTACCACACGTTCCATACGAGCTAAACCAATACGGAATTGATTTTGTAATAATTCACCAACTGAACGGATACGACGATTACCTAAGTGGTCGATATCATCAACATTCCCGATATCTTCCATTAAGTTCAAGAAGTAACTCATTGAAGCAATAATATCTGCAGGACGAATTGTCTTAACAGCTGCTTCTGGGTAACCATTACCGATTACGTTAACTTCACGTTCTGGATCTTTTGGTGAAAAGACTTTGATCACTTGAACAGTCATTGGATCAGTTACTACACCGTCTTCAGATGGGTAATAAGTAACTGAGTTTAAGCCATTGTCAATAAATGGAGCTAATGTTTCCATCACTTGGTGAGTCAACACAGTTCCTTTTTCAACGATGATTTCACCAGTTTCTGGATCAACTAATGTTTCAGCTAATGTTAAGTTTAATAGACGTGTTTTTAAGTCTAATTTCTTATTTACTTTGTAACGACCAACATTTGCTAAGTCGTAACGTTTTGGATCGAAGAAACGAGCATTTAATAAGTTACGAGAACTATCTGCTGTTTTTGGTTCTCCTGGACGTAAACGTTCGTAAACATCTTTCAAACCTTCTTCTGTACGTGAATCACTTGCATTTTTGTGCAAATCTTTTTCAATAGTGTTACGTAATGTTTCGCTATCGCCGAAGATTTCAAAAATCGTATCATCAGAACCAAATCCTAATGCACGAACCAAAACAGTCAAAGGAATTTTACGTGTACGGTCGATACGTACATAAGAAATATCTTTTGCATCAGTTTCCATTTCCAACCAAGCACCACGGTTAGGAATAACTGTTGAGCCAAAGCCTTCTTTTCCGTTTTTATCTACTTTCCCATGGAAGTAAACACCTGGTGAACGAACTAATTGAGAAACAATTACACGTTCAGCACCATTGATAATAAATGTACCTTGTTCAGTCATTAGTGGGAAATCGCCAAAGAATACTTCTTGTGCTTTGATTTCACCTGTTTCACGATTTGTTAAACGCAAAGTAACATGTAATGGTGCAGAATAGTTAGCGTCATGTGCGCGAGCTTCTGCTACTGTATACTTAGGTTCCTTAAGTTCATAATCCACAAATTCCAAAGATAAATTGCCATTAAAATCATCGATTGGCAAAATGTCTTCAAACATTTCTCTAAGTCCTTCATCTAAGAACCATTGGTAAGAGTCTGTTTGAATTTCAATCAAATTTGGTAATTCCAACACTTCACTGATGCGTGCGAAACTTCTACGTTCGCGATGTTTTCCGTATTTTACTACGTGTCCAGCCAAGCTCTTCACCCCTCTAAAATGTCATTCAAAAAGACTACCCGACTAATTGTTACAAAAATATTTCAAATATTTTTTTTAGGTAACAACAGACATTTTTTGCGGCTTTTAGGCAAAAAAAAACCAAAAATAGAACAATCTCTTGAAAACTTACTTTCGTGAGCTCCTACTTTTGTTTCTCTTATAAAGCCGAAACGGACAATATTTCGTTTCTGCCTTTCATTCATCAGATAGTTTTTGCAACTTCATATAATACACGTATTTCGTACAAAAGTCAACCTCTCATCGCTTACCTCACTTGCTTTCGCAACCTTTTCTTAATTTTTCATCTACTACCAATTTTTTTCATTGTTCACTTTTGTGTTGACAGACCAAACCTCCTTTGCTAAGATTGAGAAAATTCATTTTGTGGAGGAACTACTATGATTACTAATCGAATAACACCAACACAACTGAATAACTTTTACTTTAGCTACTTTAGATAGGTTTGTATTCATCATGATGGATACAAACGTTAAACAACTTGTTTGTATCTATGATGGCTAAAGAACTTTGTATTACGCAAAAAGCCACGTAGACATTACGCTAAGTGGCTAAGCAAAGAAAATACAAAGTATTTCTGGTACCATACTTTTCTATTTATTTTCTCGCTTTTTCGAATCCATTTAGACGTCATGTCTGAATGGATTTTTTTGTTTCTTAAAACTAAGGGGGAAATCAAATGAAAAAGAATGTATTAATTGGACTTGGACTAACAGTATTACTTGCACTAGGCGGCTGTGCTCAAAAAAGCGAAGCAAAAAATGGCGATGAAGAAATGAAAACCGTTGGCGTACTTCAACTTGTACAGCATAATTCACTCGACGATTCCTATAAAGGATTCAAAGAAGGCTTGTCAGAAGGTGGCTACGTTGAAGGTAAAAATTTAACGATTGACTATCAAAACGCTCAAAACAATCAGGATAACTTGAAAAGCATGAGCGAAAAATTAGTCAAAGAAAAACCTGATTTATTATTGGGGATTGCAACACCTGCTGCCCAATCATTACTAAATGAAACAACAACTATTCCAATTACTGTTACTGCGGTGACTGATTTAAAAGAAGCAAAACTAGTTTCTTCCAACAAAGAACCTGGCGGGAACGTCACTGGAACTTCTGATATGGTTCCAATCAAAAAACAAATTGATTTATTACTAAGCATCGTTCCTAGCGCTAAAAAAATCGGAATCATGTACAACAACGGTGAAGCAAACTCTAAGCTTCAAGGCGATCTTGCTCAAAAAGAATTAGAAAAAGCGGGAATCAAAGTAAAAGTCTTAACTGCCAACTCCACCAACGACGTTCAACAAGTAACGAAAAGTTTAGCCAAAGATGTTGATGGTATTTATATTCCAACAGACAATACATTTGCTAGTGCCGCAAGTGTCGTTGGTGAAGTCGCAAAAGAAACGCAGACCCCTGTCGTCGCTGGTTCAGCTGCACAAGTAAAAGAAGGCGGACTTGCAACTGTCGGCATTGATTATGAAAAACTTGGAAAACAAACTGGAATCATGGCTGCAAAAATTCTTGATGGAAAAGCAACACCCGACTCACTTCCTGTCGAATCTGCAGACGATTTAGAACTAGTTGTGAATGAAAAAATGGCAGATGCTTTAGGGATTGATCCTTCCAGCATCAAAGTAGCCGAATAGCAGACAATAGGAGGAACAAAACATGTTAAATCTACTTTCAATTTTCTTATCATCTGCCTCACAAGGTGTTCTTTGGGCATTATTAGCAATTGGTGTTTATATTACGTTTCGTATTTTAGATATTGCTGATTTAACTGCTGAAGGAAGTTTTCCTTTAGGTGCTGGAATTGCAGCAATGAGTATTACACAAGGAATTCACCCTTTGCTTGCCTGCCTGCTAGGTTTTTTAGGCGGTGCGTTAGCTGGATTAGTTTCTGGCTTGCTTCATACCAAACTAAAAATCCCTGCATTACTTGCAGGGATCATTACCATGACAGGTTTGTATTCTGTGACCTCACGAGTGATGGGCGCACCTAATATCTCATTGCTTGGACAGCCCACTATTTTTGAATGGGTCGAATCATTGGGTGTTTCAAAAACAACTGCCGTTTTAATTGTCGGTTTATGTATCGCTTTACTGATTGTTTTTCTACTAGTGTTTTTCTTAAGAACAGAAACAGGGCTTGCAATTCGAGCAACGGGAGACAACCTAGCGATGAGTGAAGCAAATGGAATCAACACGGATAACATGAAAATCATTGGCTATATGATCTCCAATGGTTGTATTGCTTTAGCTGGCTCATTGCTTGCACAAAACAATGGCTTTGCTGACTTAAATTCTGGAATTGGCACAATTGTTATTGGCTTAGCTTCGATTATTATTGCGGAAGTTTTATTCCGTAACCAACCTCTACTTTCACGTTTCTTAACAGTCATTCTTGGTGCAGTGATTTATCGCTTCATTTTGGCACTCGTTTTCGAATTGAATGTCGAACCTAGTGACTCTAAATTAGCTTCTGCATTAGTTTTAGTTATCTGTTTATCTTTCCCACAAATTCAAGAAAAATTGCGCATTCCTAAATTCAATCGAGGAGGGAACAACAAATGAGTCCTGTATTGACAATTAAAGATTTACATCATACTTTTGAAAAAGGAACAACAAACGAAAATCATGTACTAAAAGGAATCAACCTCGCACTCCAACCGGAAGATTTTGTAACAATTATTGGAGGAAATGGTGCTGGAAAATCTACCTTACTTAATAGTATTGCGGGAACTTTTACTGTCGATCAAGGGCAAATTCTCTTACGTGAACAAGACATTACCAAAAAATCTGTAGTAGAACGTTCCAAAAATATCAGCCGTGTATTCCAAGATCCCAAGCTAGGGACAGCTGTTCGTTTAACTGTTGAAGAGAATTTAGCTCTTGCAATGAAACGAGGCAAAAAACGTGGTTTCTTTCGTGGCGTAAAGCCTCAGGACCGCCAATTTTTTAAAGAACAACTAGCAAGCCTAAATTTAGGATTAGAAAATCGTCTGACTACAGAAATTGGTTTATTATCTGGCGGGCAACGACAAGCAATCACATTATTAATGGCGACGTTACAACGCCCCGAATTGATTTTATTAGATGAACATACTGCTGCACTGGATCCGGCAACTTCTGCTACTGTAATGGAATTGACTCAGAAATTAATTCAGGAACAAAAATTAACAGCTTTCATGGTTACACATGATATGGAAGATGCCATTCGTTACGGCAATCGCTTAATCATGTTGCATCAAGGACAAATCGTTGTTGATATTGCAAATGAAGAAAAACAACAATTAACTGTTACTAAATTACTTGATCTTTTCAAAAAGAATAGCGGTACAACACTGAAAGAAGATACTGTTCTTTTAGCTTAATTCAATAAAAAGAAAAGCAGCTGAAATTAACTTTTTACTATTGTATACGAAGAAAGCCAGAATTTGATACAATAACAAAAAAGGAGTTGGATAATCAGATGGCTACAAAAGATACTGTACTTCGTTTACTAAAAAATTCAACGACATTTCTTTCTGGAGAAAAAATTGCCCAAGAACTACAACTTTCTCGTACCAGTGTTTGGAAAGCAATCAAAGAATTAGAAAAAGCTGGCTATCAATTTGAACATGGGCCAACCGGCTATCGGTACTTACCCTCTGATGTACTAGACGCAACAGAAATCAAACAGGAACTTCAGAACGACCAGCCACATTTGCACGTGCAGACAATGGCTACTTCTGAATCAACGATGCAAGATGCAAAACTAGTTGCCGCAAAAGGAGCAGACTACCCTGCATTATTTGTGGCAGACATGCAGGAAAATGCACGTGGTCGTTTCGGCCGACCATTTTTTGCCGAACCAGAACGCGGCATTTACATGAGTTTACTTTTGCATCCCAACCAAGAGTTTGATGAATTACCTCAATACACTTTAGTTGCAGCCAGCGCTTGTGCTAAAGCAATCGAAAAACTTACGGGGGCATCAACTCAAATCAAATGGGTCAATGATATTTATATCAATGGTAAAAAAGTTTGTGGTATTTTATCAGAAGCGATTAGCGATATGGAATCTGGCAGAATCAGCCATGTAATTATTGGGATGGGTATTAATTTTTCATTACCACAAAATGAATTTCCCCAAGAAATACAGCAAAAAGCAACTTCTATATTTCCTGATGGTCATGCAACGATTACTCGTAATCAATTAATCATTGAAATTTGGAAAGAATTATTTGCTTACTTACGTGAGCCAGCAAATAAAGAATACTTATCCTTCTATCGAAAAAAATCATTTGTTTTAGGTAAACAAGTTTCTTTTACTCAAAAAGGTATCACGTATCATGGCGTTGCTAAATCAATTACGGATACAGGTGAATTAGTAGTTCAAACCCCTCAAGAACTTAAAATATTATCTTCTGGGGAAATCAGTCTTTCATCAATCAATTAAAAATACGCATACCTTATGACAAATTTTCTATCATAAGATATGCGTATTTTTTATTAGATGTTTTGAAAAAGAATAGTTAACAATAATCCTAAAACATAGCTACCATTAAACAAAATCATGTTTTTGATGGAATAACTAAAACTAATTGGTTGTGGCAAACTTTTTTTGAATGCTTGCAAGTTCCCGTGAATTTTCGGAAAAGTTGCTAAGATAATCAAGATTGGCCATTCAAATACGCCCGTCAACAATCCTAATAATATCGCTACATAACTAGCATACATCAAGCTTTGAAAAAGAACTGTTCCCACTGGGCGACCAATATAAAACACTAACGTATAACGATGATTTTCAATGTCTCGATCAAGATCTCTTAAATTATTGGCTAGCATGATATTGGCAATTGTAAAAACTAATGGTAAAGAAGCAAGAACAATAGCCGCAACTGCCCAAAAATTTCCTTCCAACGCAAAATTACCAGTTTGGAAATCAATCATCAAATCATAGACATTCGTATTATGAGTATTGACATAAACAACCATTGCAAAAATCCCCAGACCCATCGTAAATCCACTAAAAATTTCTCCTAATGGCATACGTGATAAAGGAATGGGGCCAAAAGTATAAAACACACCAATAAAACAGCAAACAGCGCCCATCACTAACAGTAACCAGCCTGTTTGGATTGTCAAAATGATACCGATAATAAAAACAAATGCAATCATCCCCAAAATCATATTTCGAATAATTTTTGGTGAAGTATTTGTTCGACCAATTACGTTTTCTTGATATTTATAGACTTCCGAATGCGCTTTTTGATAATCCATATAATTATTGATTGCTGTCGTTGCTAAATCAAAAACTAACATTCCTATAAAAAATAAAAGTGTACTTAACCAGTGTACTTCATGAAAAAAAGCGATAGAGAATAAGACCCCTATCGCAAAAGGAAATACACTTGCCACTTTTGTTCGAATCTCAACGACTTCTAAAAAAATGTTCAGTGACATCTGCTTACTCCTATTCTAGCTTCGAACGATGGTGTTAGTATCAAATCTTAGACAGCTTTTCGTAGAGACAAGAATAAATTAAACTTATCTACGAGAGGATGAATTTTTATGACCCGATATGAAGAAAATTTTAAACAAATGATTGTTGAACTGAATCAAACTGGACGTTC